>Ga0302325_10000677_pt1 | contig 91608 bp, 86 predicted proteins | sample Palsa_T0_2_FD_201948 | JGI IMG/M metagenome (GOLD analysis project Ga0302325, IMG submission 201948) | Peat permafrost microbial communities from Stordalen Mire near Abisko, Sweden - Palsa_T0_2 | ecosystem: Environmental > Terrestrial > Soil > Palsa > Peat permafrost | place: Sweden: Abisko...
GCCGGCGCGAACGGAGCGGCGAATCACTTCGGAACGGTAGCACAGTTGCCAACGGTTCCTTCATGGACGGAAACAGGCTCTCAATCGCCATCAGTGGGCGGCAATGCAGCGCTGAACCGGAACGCTGAACCGTCGCAGGCTCCCGAAAATCCTCGTGTCGATCCTGACGCTCGGAAAGATGCTGTGGAGGGGTCGAGGCCGACTTCTGTTGAGGGAAATCGGACGGCGAGCGCGATTGATGCCTCCACAAGGGAGACGGTCAGGACCACTTCACCAGTCGAGGATTCGCGGCCAGCTGAGCAAACCAGCCAGCTGGCCCGAATGACTGCATTGCCGCAAACGAGTGTCGGGACCGCGCAAGTCAGCGGTGCAACCGCAGGCACAGGGACTGGCGCGGGGATGGACGCCAGGATTGTGGCCAACGCTCAAGCCAATCCGTTGCCGGGACCACTTCCGGTCTCGACCTCGGGTCCGGTACAAATACCCGCTCAGAGTTCTCCGGTTCAAATATTGCCGATGGCAAATCCAGCTCCGGCCGCAGGAATAAAGAGTGGCGCGCGCGGAACTGTTGCGGGCGTTGCGGGAGCAGCGCATGGCGTCGGAGCTCAGGCACAGTCTTCAGGGCTCGCAGATGGGGCTGGATGGATGCGCGATTCGACTGGGGCCTTGCAGCCACAAACAATCGCTTCTAACAACAGCTCGAAGACTACGGCGGAGCCTGCGCTGCGTGAGCCGTTTGCGGCGCTTGATGCGGAACCGGCCGCTGGTGCAATCGCGTGGACTCACGCCAGCGCCAGACAAGCGGAGGCAGGGTTTGAGGACCCGGTGCTGGGGTGGGTCGGCGTGAGAGCGGAACTCAGCGGCGGCGGAGTTCATGCTTCGCTGGTGCCCGGTTCGACCGAGGCTGCACAGGAGCTTGGCAGGCAGATGGATGGGCTCCACACGTATCTAGCCGAGCAGCGCACACCGGTTGAATCGCTGGTGATGGCGGCGCCCTCTGGAAGCGGTGCGAATTCGGGGACTGGCGGAGGATTCGGGAATCCGGCCCAGCACGAAATGGGGCAGGGAACGGGGCAGGGTCCGGGTCAGAACACACGTGAGCAGGCAGCGAGAGAGGTGGAGTCGAGAATTACCCCCGTTCTCTCAGGGGCCGGCAGGGCAAGTCCCGCGCAAGCTTCCGCTGCGCTCTTCGGGTCCGATGTTCAGCCGCGAACTGGTGGCGGATCGCGTATTTCGCTGGTGGCTTGAACCTCGTACCGGTTTGCGATGAAGCAGAGACCGATTGAGATTGGTGGTCTCCCACCCTCAGCAGGAGAACAAGAACCTGCTGAGGATGGGGCGCCCGGCATTTGTGGGGTGTCCAGCGGCGAGTTGGATTGGTAGGACTTACGGGCGGAACATAGAGAGAAGGAACAAAAACAATGGCGGCAATGGCAGGACTTTTGAATCATTCGATGACGGCGGGGCAGGCGCTTTCGGGAAGCACCGCAAGTCCGATGGCTAACGCGACGACGGCGGCGGACAGCTCCAGCAGTTCGAGCAGCGCTGACAGCTCTTCTTCCACCATCTCGGCCAACGACTTTCTCACCTTGCTGGTGACGGAGATGCAGAATCAGGATCCGACAGCGGATACCGACCCCAACGAATACATTAACCAATTGGTGCAAGTAAATAGCCTCGAACAACTTATCGACATCAACCAGAACCTTTCGACGGCACTGGGGAGTCCACCCAGCTCGTCGGGTTCCGACACTGCATCGAGCCAGACTTCGGGAGCCCAGGCTGCGCCCGCACCAAGCCTAACCGCTGCCAAACCCGCTGCAGCAGTTGCACCTGCAAATGCGGCTGCACACAAGACTGGCGCAAACCCATCAGCTCACCCTGCGGGATCGCGCGCGGCAGCGGGAATCAGCCAGTTTGCCAATTCGCAATTCGCCAAGTCGCAGGCTTCACAGGCGGCGGCATCCAAACACGCTCCCGGCAATCTTGGAATTCCAAAAGCCGATCCGGCGGCACACAAGGTGGCGCATGCCCTCGATGGGCAATCGCGCCCGCTGACACCGCTGCGCAAGCTGCCCGGAGCGCAATGATTCCCGTTTCATAACCGTTGGCCGGATAGGCCTCGAAACCCTGAACAGGAGAACTACAATGCCGAGTTTTTATATTCCACTGAGCGGTCTCGACGCCGATTCTACGGCGCTGAACACGATTGCCAACAACCTGGCCAACATGAACACCAACGGATTCAAGGCGCAGACCACCAACTTCAGCGACTTGTTCTACCAGCAGGTGGGTTCCAACGGTGCGGGCGATGAGATTCAGGCAGGCACGGGCGTCCAGGTAGCATCCAACAGCACGGATTTCTCCGGCGGAGCGATCTCGTCCACGGGCAATTCGACGGACGCTGCGATCGATGGCTCAGGATTCTTTGTTCTGGATGGCGGCGGCGGGAGCCAGCTGTACACACAGAATGGAGGCTTTCAACTTAGCTCGAACGGAACTCTCGAATCCGCGGACGGGCTGGCGGTCATGGGTTATCCCGCCACCAACGGCACTGTGAATACGAATGGCGGATTAGTGGACATCAACGTCCCGACCGGCCAGGTGATGCAGCCCTCGGCGACAACCAACTTCAGCATGACGCAGAATCTCGACTCGCAGTCTGCCATTGGCTCGCAGACCACGGGCCAAGTGCAGGTGTATGACTCGCTGGGCAACAATTATGAAGCAACTGTGACATACACGAACCAGGGAAACAACACCTGGGGCTACAGCGTAACGCTTCCGAACACGCTGGCGGCTAACTCCTCCACCGTCGCGGGCGTTACTACGGCCAGCTACAACTTCGGAGCCAGCGGTGCGACACTTGGCACGGTCGATCCATCGACGAATCTTACGATTACGGGACCAACTGCAAGTGGTTCCGCAACTATTACAGCGCCCACGGTTACGTCCGGAGAGACCGTGGCGGCTTATACGACTGCGGTGAATGCGGCGATCACGGCGGCCGGCATTACCGGTACCACGGCGACCTCCACAGCCGGGGGCAAATTGACCATCACAGGCACCAACATCTCGACCAGCGGCAGCGTCATTCAGGATCCGATCGCCTCGGCCGGTGCGAGCGGGACGCTCACCTTCAATTCGAGCGGCAACCTGGTGAGCCCGGCAACGGATGTGAGCGGCATTAGCTTCGCCGGCCTTTCCGACGGCGCGTCGACGCTGAACCTGAACTTCAATCTCTTCGGCGCCGATGGGACAGGGAATATCAGCCAGACCGCGTCCGCCTCGTCCACCTCGGCAACCAGCCAAAACGGATTCGCCAGCGGCCAGTATGAGAGCTTTGCCATCGATTCGAGCGGAGTGATTGCGGCTACCTACTCCAACGGCCAGACGCAGGACGTTGGGCAACTGGCGATTGCCACCGTCAACAATGAGCAGGGGCTGGTGGATATGGGTTCCACCGAATACCAGACTACGACTGCTTCAGGCGACGCGTCAGTGGGTATTGCCGGAGCCGGGGGGCGCGGAACCATCCAGGGAAGTTCTCTGGAAGCCTCCAACGTCAACATCTCCGCGGAGTTTTCCGACCTGATTGTGGCGCAGCGCGCCTTTGAGGCTAACTCCAAGGCGGTGACCACGTTCGACACCGTGACCGAGGAAACGATCAACATGATCCATTGATTCGGCAATGCGATTCTTCCGGGATCAAGGTGAGCAAATGGGGGTTTTGTTCAGTTCATCGAGCAGCGGGCGGGCTGGGAAGAAGAGCTCGCCCGGGTCTCCCTTGGCAGGCTTGGCATGGACGATTCGCAAACCGGGAAGGGAATTGAGAAACATCATGAAGTAGCGCGCCGAATCCATGTTCGGGCTATCGGCGCCGGCGTTCCGGAAGCGATACTCTCCGTCTGGCAGCACGGCCCACGACCGGGTAAAGGGCTTCGACTTGCGATAACCCTCGAAGGTCATCTTCAGGTCGACACCGGGATACTGCGGGGCGAATAGGTCGTTCTGCTTTGCCTGGAACGGGGCGATGAACCCGGGGTCGTCGAAGCCGCCAAAGTTCAAGAACCACAAAAGACTGTGCTTACCTTTCAAGTCCTGGCACTCCATGGTGAAGCGCGGTGCGCGATCGGCGTCTCCGGCGGTGGGCAGCGAGAGCCGGAGCCGCACCCAGTGGATACCGGTGCTGGCATCAGTCCCCTCTGTCCGGTGCAAGGTGGGAAGCGCAGGTGTCTGATCCGGCGATGGCGTTTCCTGCGCCTTGAGATATGCGGCAGCTGAAAGGCAAAGCAGGAGAGCCAATCCGGACCATCCAATCCGCATTAGTGTTTTTAAGTTTCGGCTCATTCACGCTCTCTCAGGGATTGTCTCCAAGGTACACGAGAATCACGCGGATGAAACGGCAAAAGAACTGGCCTGAGGATCGGGCTTTACGCCCTGAGGCGAGGCGGCTTGGATTCGATGCTGCGATCGACCACGGTTGGCCGGATCACCGGATTTTTCTGGAAGCGACGATTATCAATTGGCTGGGATAGTTAAAGTAACACTTCAAATCCAAAACAGAAGCCTTGAGCAGACGGCGGTCAAGACCTCGCAGGAGCGCGGAAGCCGCATCCCAACGGACACCGTCCCGATTCACGAGACGGCCATACATAGTTTGTTGGATTGTGCGTAGCCTTAAAGAATGGCTGAATGTATTCAGATACGCTCCATGAGGCGGCAGAGCGAGCGTACTAAAAAGGCGAACGTCGATGGCGGAAGAGTTCAATCGAAATCCAGGCGATACGGCCGCGTATGGATACCGGCAGCTTCCGGGTTCTGGGCCCACTCGCGGATTAGACATGAAGACCCTCACCTACGGCGTGATCGGCGTAGCCATGGGAATCGTGGTAGGAACATTGGCCGCGGACGGCACCTTGCGGGCGATAATTCAGCCACCGGCGCTCCATTCCGTGCAGGCCAGCACACAAACTCCGAAGCCGCCTGCGCCTCCGGCCGCCAAACCGGCGCAAGCTCAGACCACGCCTCCAGCCGTCAATCTGGCGCAGACGCAGGCAACGCCTCCCATGGCACTCGCAGCCATTCAGGAAACTCCCAAGCCCCTTGCCGGGTCGAAACCCACCGCAGCGAATACACAGGTCCTAAAAGTGTCCACGACAGGGAAGCCCCGGCCGGCTCATAAGCTGGTTTCGAGACGGCGGCACCTCGGCCGGCGGAGAGTTCACTCCAGGCACAGGACACATTTTCACCTGAAGTCGAAGGCCGTTGCCAAATTGCCTGCCAAGATTGAAGCGCCAAAACCGGTGGTAGATGCAGCCGTGTTTAACTTCACCGTAGAAGGCGACGTAACAGTTGCAAGTTACGATGTATCTTTGAGACAAATCGACACTTATGAAGGGCAAACTTTCGCCTTGAATCAAATAGCTAGTCTCAGCGACATGACTTCTTTCGACGCATATCCTGCAAGCCTTCACTATCGGTGCGACCAATCCTGGAACTGCACGCTGTTCCGCGATGGTTCGACGATTTTCAGCGCCAAGAGAACAAAGTAAGTCACTTATTCACTGCAATATAAAGCGCATAATTACATTTATACTTTAGATATTGAGTCTCAGTTTTTCGCAGACTTGCCATCAATCTTCAGACGGGCTGCCCACCTTTCCGGTTTGCCTGGGGCGGACTTCAATGAACAGCCCTTTGCCCTGGGCCAGGAGGGCTCCTTCAGCGTCGAGAATCTTCGCCTGAGCCCAATGCTTCCGGCCTTCATTGCGTGCGATCCGGCCTTCGAGCCGCAGCGGCGCACCCGATGGCACGGGTCGCAGATAATCGACCTCCAGGTGGCGGGTCATGGCAGTGTGTCCGGATGCGCGCACGGCCTTGCTCATGGTCTCGTCAAGCAGCGTGGCAATAATGCCGCCGTGCAGGTAGCCGACCGGTCCTTCAAACGAGTCTGGGATCGTTGGAAAGCTGACTACGGAATGGTCTTCGGCGAGCAGAAATTCGAGATGCAATCCTGTGGGATTTGCCTGACCGCAACCGAAGCAGCGGTTCCGCGCCGCATGGGCGAGTGGGGTTAGATTCTCGTGGGGTTCAGTCATTTTTTGTCACTCTAGGCTCCACCGGCCAGTACTTCCGCGCAGGCCTTCCGGTCTACATTGCCTCCGGTCAGTACGATGCCGATTCGCTTCCCGGCGAGTAAATCCTTCTCTTTGAGCGCTCCGGCCAGTCCGGCGGCTCCTGCGCCTTCGGCCAGGTTATGGGTGTCCTCGTAAATTGCGCGCATGGCTGCGGCGATTTCTTCGTCGGTGACCTCGACGATGCGGGCCACATTGTCCCAGATGACTTCCATCGCCTGGGAATTGGGTGTTCGGCAGGCCAATCCGTCGGCGATATCGGTTTGCGCGGGGGCCTCGACCACCTTGTGCTGCTGGAAACTTAGAGCGTAGGAGGGGGAACCGGCTGCGACCACGCCGACAATCTCTGTCTTGAGGCCCAGAGCGTTGCGCGCCGCCGAGACGCCGCAGATGGACGAACCGAGGCCGATGGGCACGTAGACGGTATCAAGTGCAGGCGCGCCCTCGAAGAACTCCAATGCATAGGTCGCTGTACCCATGACCAGGCGCTCATGAAAGGAGTCGACCATGGCGAAGCCTAGATCCTGGGCGAGGCGGCGAGCGAACTCCAGAGATTCCTGGAAGTCCCGGCCGTTTTCCACCAGGTCGACTCCCTGGGCGAGCATGGCGCGGTTCTTGTCTTTGCTGTTGCCGTGGGGGACGACGATGACAGCGCGCAGACCGGCCAGGCGCGCGGCCATTCCCACTCCCTGGCCGTGATTGCCACGAGTGGCGGCAACCACACCCTTTATATCGGGCTGGGTCTGCTTCAGCCAATCCATGTAGACCAGCGCACCGCGCAGCTTGAATGCTCCCACCGGAGTGTGGTTCTCATGCTTGATCCATGCCTCAGCGCGAAGACGATCGTTGATCAGCGGCCACGAGTACTGCGGCGTGGGCGGCATGTGGCGATAGACCACGGTTTGGGCTTCGCGGATCTGGGCCAGGGTGGGAAGGATCATGAATCCAGCATACTTTGCCTGGGGTGGGGAAAGCAGAGGCGAAGCGCTGTACGGGTTGAATCTCGGAGGATTCACTTGACCCCCGCGGCACACTCCGCGCAGACTGATGGAGCGAACTTGAGCGCTGAAATGCGCTTCGAAATCTCCCAGGACTGAATCTCCCAACCCTGGGCATCGGAGGATTATCACAAATGACATTGGTCGATCGCAGAACAGCCATGCTGCAGATGGGCGCTCTGGCGGGCGCCGTGCTTCTTACCGACAATTTGCGTGCTGAAGGACCTCAGGCCGCCCAGACCGCTCCCGCAGCTACGCCAGGGCCTCCACACGGACCGTTTACCTTGCCGCCGCTGCCCTATGCTTACGAGGCTCTCGAGCCCAGCTTCGATGCGGAGACCATGCACCTGCACCACGACAAGCACCACCAGGCCTATGTGAACAATCTGAACGTGGCTGTGGCTGCGCATCCGGAACTGCAGGGAAAGTCGCTCGACGAACTTGTGGTCAACTGGGCCAGCTTGCCTGAGGCTGCGCGCGCGGCGGTGCGAAACAACGGCGGAGGGCACGCCAACCATTCCTTTTGGTGGCCGACGCTGGGCAAAGGCGGAGCGACGCCTACGGGGGAGCTGGCCAAAGCGATCGACGCGAAGTTCGGCTCGCTGAGCACATTTCAGGCTCAGTTGACCGATGCGGCGATGCACGTGTTCGGCAGCGGTTGGGCGTGGCTGGTCAAGCTGCCCGACGGGACTGTAGCCATTGAGTCCACCCCCAACCAGGACAGCCCGCTTACCGCCGGACACAAGCCGGTGCTGGGCATCGACGTTTGGGAGCACGCATATTACTTGAAGTACAAGAACGTGCGCGCGGATTATGTGAAGGCGTACTTTAGCGTTTTGAACTGGGACTATGTAAGTGGGCAGTTTGCGCAGAAGGCATAGACCCGGCGTGTTAATTACAAAGCGCTTTTGCGTTGCTGCGATTTCGGGCGGGTTGGCGGGGATGCTGGCAGGCTGTTCCCTAGGCTGCGGCCCGGAGCCGCTGACAAAACAGCAGATGGTGGGGCTCATGCTTTATCAGCAACGCTGTGCCCATTGCCACGAGGAAAACGACCTGGCGTTGAAAAAGGTTCCGCCCAATCTGCACGGGGTTTTTGATCGCAAGACGCTGCCCAGCGGCATTCCCGCCACGGATGCGGCGGTCAGGTCAAACGTCCTCAACGGACGAGGAATGATGCCTGGTTTTGCGGGCCGCTTTGACGATGCGCAGATGGCGGCGCTGTTGGCTTACCTGCATACAGGAATGCGGTGAGGATTCAGGCGAAACGGAGCGGGTGGCTATTCAGGCGCGTCAAGGGTCAACGTCAACCATCCGGGCAGGACGGTGGACATCTCTGCGTTGGCGAAGGCTACCGGATGGCCGCCCGGCATGGGGTTGGCGATTCGGAGCAGGATCGTTTTCGCCGTGGTTGGGACGGAGCTGAAAGAAATGCTCCACTCTTCTGTTTTGCCTGGCAGGAGCTCGGGGAGCGGCCAGGCAGCAGAGGCTCGCCCGACTATCTGTCCGTCCGCGTCCATTGCTTCTGCTTCGACCGGCCACGCATAGTAGATCGGAGCCACGCCGCGGTTTTGCATTCGTACGGTGATGGTCGTTGAACCATCTTTGTTTCGTTCAAGTTGCCATTCTCGGCAGTAGAGTGTGTAACCCAACATCCGCTCGGCTCGCTGCGCATTGGCGCGCTGCAACGGCGTGTTCGGCGTCACGAAAAGATCGGCATCGAGCATCCAGGTTGCATGGGTGACGCCAATTGAGAGCATTGCCGGCTGGCCCACGCGGTTGGGCCAGGCATCGAATAGGCCGGACTGAAGTTCGGGGTAGATTTCTCCTCCCATGGGATGGGCTTGCCAGAAGTTTGTGACGCCTGCTTGCCCCATCTTTGCCCAGAAATGCCAGCGCTCCGGGCCGAAGGTGTCCTGAAGGAACGAATCGTCGTGGAATCCAAAGTGCGCCAGCAATTCGCGATCTTCGGTTACATCCGGAACCCGAACCAGGACCGGCGTTCGATGGAAGCTCTCCACATAGGCTTGCAGCAGCGCGTCTTTGTTTTTCTGCGTGATGGACCAGCCAGAGGACTCACCGGGGAAGGGATGGTCGTGCACGTGCCATTCGCCCCAGAATCCGTAAAGGCCCGCGGTGAGATAGGCGACCCGGACATCGCCGTCGTAGCGGACTCCGAATGCGTGAATGAAGTGCAGCAGGCAGTCGATCAGGCGCGGGTCGCGGTAATCGGGCGAGACGCTGGGGGTGGCGCTTAAGCCATTGCCTGAGTCGTCGTAAGGAAAGGTCTTCAGGCCGGCAGCGAGCAGATAATTCGGAATGCCGCTGGGCTCCTTTGGATAGTCGAGATAAAAGCGGAAGATTGCCTGATGGCCGCGGCCAGCGATGGCGGTCAGTTGCTTCTCAAGCGGCGTCCAGTCATAGGTGTCCGGTCCCGTCACGACATCGGAAAGAGGCAGATAGAACCACTCCATTGAATGGGGAAAGGCGTCGGCTGTCTGCTTTGTTGATGCGTAAGGAACAAAGCCGCGTAATGGGTTCTCATCGATCCCAGGGGCATCGGCGCGTAAGGTCATCGGGCGCCACTGCTGGGCGGCCGCTGGCATGAGGGAGCCGATCCCCAAAAGGAGGGCAGCCAGCATCCGGCATGTCCGCTTTGTCATCGAGCGATTATCTCGCTTGGCCTGGTGCGGCACAATCTATCTGCGCTGGCTCCGTGTGCGGAAGCGCCTCAATTCAGGCTATACTCGGGATTGTTATGGCAACCGACAAAACCTTCTACCTTGAGACCTTCGGCTGCCAGATGAATGCGCATGACTCGGAGAAAGTAATCGGCACGCTGCTCCACGAGGGCTACAAGCAGGTGGAGGCCGAGGAAGACGCCGGCTTGATTCTCTACAACACGTGTTCCATCCGCGACAAAGCCGAGCAAAAAGTCTTCAACCGCCTGAATGACTACAAAAAGCTGCACAAGGCCGGCAAGCGCTTTGGCGTGCTGGGGTGCGTGGCGCAGCAGGAGGGCGAGAAAATCTTTGAACGAGCGCCTTATGTTTCGCTTGTATCTGGCTCAGCCTCTTATAGAAAACTACCGGAGATGCTGGCGCGGTTGGAGGCGGGCGAGACGCGCATTACCGGGTTGGACGACCGCCAGACCGACGAGACCTTCGAGACGGAGTTCACTGCGCGGCAGAATCCTTATCGCGGCTACATCACCATCATTGAGGGTTGCGACAAGTTCTGCGCCTATTGCGTGGTGCCGTACACACGAGGTAAAGAGCGCAGCCGGACGGGTTCGTCGGTGCTTGAAGAAGCGCGGCGGATTGCCGACCTGGGCTATACCGAGATTCAGCTGCTGGGCCAGAACGTGAACAGCTACAAAGATCCGGAAGGGAAGTTGAGTTTCTCCGAACTTTTGGCTGCCGTAGGCCAGGTTCCCGGTATTCGCAGGGTGCGATTCACGACCAGCCATCCGCGCGACTTTACGCGGGACATCGTGGAAGCAATCGACGCGTTCCCGACACTTTGCGACCACGTTCACCTGCCAGTGCAGTCCGGGTCGGCGCGGGTGCTGAAGATGATGGCCAGGGAATACACGCCGGATTGGTACCTGGAGCGGATCTCGTGGATCAAGGCGGCGCGGCGGTCCATCTCGATTTCGACGGATATCATCGTTGGCTTTCCCGGCGAGACACCGGAAGACTTTATCCAGACAATGGACCTGCTGGCCAAGGTGGAATACGATTGCGTGTTCGGTTTCAAGTATTCCGGTCGGCCCAACACTCCTGCTTTGACCATGATCGATTCCATCCCCGACGCAGAAAAAGGACAGAGGCTTCAGGTGCTGCTCGATCGGCAGAGAGAGATACAAAGGGTGAACTACGCCAATCATCTAGGGCAGACAATGGAAGTAATGGTTGAAGGGATGAATCCGGCGCGGGGACAGGTGAGCGGACGCAGCAGCCAGAACAAGCCGGTTAACTTTACCTGCGGGCAGCCGATTGCGCCAGCGCCAGGAAGCTATGTTCAAGTAAAAATCACTGCATCGCACCCGAACAGCCTGGTGGGAGAAGCCGTCTAATTGGAGAAGCGTCCAGGGGAAATGCGTTGCGGGAAAGAAGGGCACTCATGGATATCGAGGTGAGAATACGCGGGCTGATGATGGACCCGGCCACCAACATGCCGATCATCGTACTGAAAGACGTGGCTTCAGAGGCGGTAATGCCAATATGGGTGGGCTTCTTCGAGGTCAAAGCGATCTCCGATGAGATCGAGAAAATCGCTGCAGCCCGTCCGCTTACGCATGATCTCACCAGAAACCTTATCCGCAACTTAAATGCTGAGTTGGAACGCGTTGTGATTACAGAACTTAAAGATGATACATTCCTTGCTGTTCTTTGGCTCCGGCAAGGGGACGAGGCGGTCACGGTCGACGCCCGGCCATCGGACGCGATCGCGCTGGCGCTGCGGGCCGATTGTCCCATTTACGTATCCGAGCAGGTGATGCAGGCCGCCAAGCTGAACGCCTCCGGACCGCCCGAGGGCCCGACAGCTGAACAAGTGCGCGGCTGGCTTGAGGGACTGAACGACGAGGACCTGGGCCGCTATAAGATGTAATTCTGCTTGTAATATGGAAGGGAATAAGTGTTCCAAACTTCAGATTAGAAGAAAGTTAGCATCTGTCGCTCATTTCATGGTTCCAGTTTACAGAATATCCGTTATCGGACATTGCCGATATCGATTGCGCTGAACGATGAGAAGCCGAAATCCTTCCAATTGTTGTCGTGGTCGTCGTAGAAACCAATGCCGGGATTGCCGGTGGTCCAAGGGCCAAACGGTCCGTTGCCACCTCCAGCGGCTCCAGTATCGGTAGCCTGCAGGATCTGCTTGCCGTTCTTATAGAGAGTGATCACAGTTGGATTCGCTCCGGTTGCGGTGGCCTTGATGATGTCGCCATCTGCGAGGAACGTGGTGCTGCTGCCGGTCTCGAAATTCCAAAAGCTGCCATTGGGGCCGTTCCAGCGGGCGATATGGCAGTACGGGTTGTCGGGCATTACGCTGCAATAGGCTTCGTATCCCGTGATGCTTTTGGAAGAGATTGTCACTCTCAGGCGCAGTTCAACTTCATGGCAGCAACCGCCGGTGGGCACTTTGTTGATTTTGACGGTAGCCGTGACTGTCTGCTCGGGTCCCCATGTACCTGTAAGGATTGCAGTTGGGTCGCCATATTTGGTCGGCTCATTGACGCCGTAAGCAAAGCCGGGCGTGGTTTGGACGTCACCAAAGAGTGCTGCTCCTGCGTTGCTTCCTCCGGCCCAGCTTCCGTTCTCACTGATCGGGTTTTCCGAGAGTGGGAATTTGGTCGTGTAGGAATGCACTCCTGTTCCCCGAGTCGCGCCTTCCCTGCCCGCACTATTGGCGCTGACTCCAACTATTCCGCTTGTGAATAGGGCCAGAACGCAGATCGAGAGGATGGCTTTTCGGCTCAAGGCGGAACGGATTGTTGTGGTCATCTTTACCCCCAGACCCTACCCCTCGTCGCCTAATTCCTGATTCCCGCCAATAGGGTTTCGATCTCGGCTTTCTCGCCGGCGGTGACGGACAATAATGGAGCGCGGGCTCGTCCGCCGTAGTAGCCGTTGAAGTCGCAGGCGTACTTGAGGCCGCTGACGCCTAGCTGGCCGACGATGCGCTGGCCGGGACCTGCGATGCGGTCTTGCTTCTCCGCGGCGAGTTTCAGGTCGTGATCTTTCCAAGCGAGATAGACCTCCTGGCAGGCTTGCGGGACGCAGGCGGCGAAGCCCAGAATGGCTCCGGATGCGCCGGCTTCGAGAGCCTCAAGCACGATGGACGCCGAGCCGGTGAGCACCTGGAAACCGACTTCTTTGGTCCGGGTCTTCATGGGAGCTACCGGAGGGGCGGTTGCTACGGCGGTGCCTCCTGCCAGGTCGCCCACGGAGACAAATGAGCCGGATTCGGGCTCGGGTCTGGCAGACAACATGCGGGCAGTGACAGCTTCAAAGATGGGCGTAACGGTTACGGTGCGCCGAGCGGCGCCGCGGGTGGCTTCGACAGTGGCGCCGATGCGTGGCAGGTCGCCGCTGGAGTCCTTGATGCCGATGATGTTGGGATGCTGGGCCAGCTCGGCGATCAGTTCGACGGGAATGTCGTAGGGGACGCAGCGAGGGATGTTGTAGAGCAGAATCGGGAGCGGCGAGCGATCGGCCACGCTTCGGAAGTAGTTGAGGACGGCCGGCGCGGACATCTGACTGGCGTAATAGGTAGGCGTGCGGACCAGGACGGCGTCGTAATGGAACTGAGCAGCGGCTTCGGCCAGGTCGACGGTTCCCTTCACGCTCTCGCGTCCAACGCCGGCGATGAGGACCTTCTCCGGCGCGGCAGCTTCTGCGGCCACACGCAGCACGTCGCGCGATTCGGCATCGTCGAGCGCCACCGCTTCGCCGGTTGAACCCAGCAGCAGCAGCCCAGAGAGCAGGCTGCGCGAATAGTGAGCCACGTTGGCTTCAAGCTTGCGGAAATAGATACGCTCGTCCGGGTAGAACGGCGTAGGAACGGCGGCAAGAATGCCCTCGATCAGCATGAATTTATTGTAGAGCCACAAGGGGAGTGTCGGCCTGCATTCGGGGCCGCTCAAACGAAAGTGGAATTGCCGCCGGGGCCGCGCGACACTATGGTAAATAGACTATAGCGACTGAAAAAGCACAGGCGAAGGAGCCGCACGGATGGAGCAATTGTTGAAGGGGGACGAGGAAGAGCAGAACCCGGAAAAAGTGTCTAACAAGGCCCTCTGGTTCCTCGCGCATACTTGTCTGGCCCTCGGATCCTGGCTTGCTCTGATGTTGTTGGGCTATGCCTTCAACCCGTCCGGAGTTTCCCAGCTGGTCATTCTTCTGTTGTCGATTCTTGTGCCGCTGCTGGTGGGATTTGGCTTCACGCGTTATCGGCAGGACCAGCACGCTCCGCTGGTGTGGCTGATCGGACTGATCTGGCTGCTGATCGTGAGCCTGTGGGTTCTGGATATGCCGACCGGGCCGAACGCCTGCCTCCAGTGCGACGCCACTGAGAAGCTGACGCGGACATTCTTCAGCTGGCCCGGCCCCAGCGGCTTGATCGATAACGATGGTCCGTTTCTGGGCACGTGGCCCGCGGCTGCGCTGATCGGATATTCGATCGGGGCGCGGTTTGCGCTCAAGGGCAAGAGCTAGAGTTCCAGTTCCCTTCTCAGGCGAAGGTGTCGGCGTGCAGTTGCTGCAAAGCGTAAACGGTGGTGCGCTGCCGCTGCATGGAGGCGATTCCCTCGACAGCAGCCTGTGCGGCGGCAATGGTGGTGATGCTGGGAATGCGGGCTACCACGGCTGCGCGGCGGATGGCTTTCTCGTCAAAGAAGGTGTCCTGGCCGCGTGGCGTGTTCACGATGAGCTGGATGCGGTCGCCCTTGATGAGATCGACAACGTTTGGCCGGCCCTCCTTGACCTTGAACACGCGCTCTACGCTCATGCCCGCTTTTTCAAATGCATTGGCGGTTCCCTCGGTGGCCACGATTTTGAAGCCGAGATGAATGTATTTTCGCGCCAGCTCGATGGCTGCTTCTTTGTCGTGATCGTTGACGCTGAAGAAGACCGTGCCACAGGTGGGCAGCACATGGCCTGCGGAGAGTTGGGCCTTGGCGAATGCCTCGCCAAAGGTGGCGGCGACGCCCATCACCTCGCCGGTGGAGCGCATCTCAGGACCGAGAACGGTGTCTACACCGGCGAATTTGTTCCAGGGAAAGACTGGCGATTTTACGTAATAAAACGCGCCGGTTTCGAGATCCTTTCCGGAGGCGAGTTGCTTGGGGAGCAATTCGCGCAGCTTGCGGCCGGTCATGAGGCGCGCGGCTACTTTGGCGAGCGGAATGCCAGTGGCCTTTGAAACATAGGGCACGGTGCGCGAGGCGCGCGGATTCACTTCAATGACGTAGACGTGATCCTGATTGTCGGCGTCGCGCTGAATGGCGAATTGCAGATTGACGAGGCCGACGACTTTGAGCGCCAGGGCCAGCTTGCGGGTGTAGGTGCGGAGGACTTCGAGCGTCTCGGGGCGAATGTCGACGGCAGGCAGCACGCAGGAGGAGTCGCCGGAATGGATGCCGGCTTCCTCAATGTGCTGCATGATGCCGGCAATGATTACGTCTTCGGAGTCGCAGAGGGCGTCGACGTCGACTTCGGTGGCATCGACGAGGAAGTGATCGACGAGAACGGGGCGGTCATGGGAGTATTCGACGGCCTGCTTCATGTATTGAGCGACCGCTTCGGCGTCGTAGGCAATGACCATGGCCCGGCCGCCGAGCACATAGCTGGGACGCACCAGCACCGGGTAGCCGATGCGTTCGCCAATGGCCAGAGCTTCTTCGACGCTGGTCGCGGTACCGCCGCGGGGCTGCGGGATTTCGAGTTCGTCGAGCAGCTTGCCGAAGCGCTTGCGGTCTTCTGCGAGGTCGATCGATTCAGGCGAGGTGCCGATGATGGGCACGCCTGCCGCGCGCAGACGCTGAGCCAGGTTGAGCGGTGTCTGACCGCCGAATTGCACAATCATTCCGATGGGAGCGCCCGATCGTGCCTCATGGTTGTAGACGGCGAGCACGTCTTCGAGCGTGAGCGGCTCGAAGTAAAGGCGGTCGCTGGTGTCGTAGTCGGTGGAGACGGTCTCCGGATTGCAGTTGACCATGATGGTTTCGTAGCCGTCCTCTTTTAGCGCGAAGGCGGCGTGGCAGCAGCAGTAATCGAACTCGATTCCCTGCCCTATGCGATTGGGACCGGAGCCAAGAATGATGATCTTTGGAGTCTCTGTGGGCGGCGCTTCGTCCTCTTCGTCGTAGGTCGAGTAGAGGTAGGGCGTCATCGACTCGAATTCGGCGGCGCATGTATCGACGAGCTTAAAGACGGGCGTGATGCCCTTGCTCTCGCGCAGTTCCCTCACCTGCTGGATTCCGGCGTGGCCTTCGAGCTTCCACTCGGCGGCGATGCGCTCATCGCTTAGTCCGAGGCGCTTCCAGCGGCGCAGTTGTTCTTCGCTGACGGTCTCGGGTGTTGTAGATGCGATTTTGGCTTGCTCTAAAGTGATCTCGCGAATCTGATGGAGGAACCAGGGGTCCATGCCGGTGAGGCGGGCGACTTCGCGGACGCTCATGCCGCGCTCGAAGGCGAAGCGGATGTAGCCGAGGCGCTCGGGCTGCGGCGTCACCAGGCGCTGGGTGAGGCGGCGCGGCTCGAGGTTGATTTCGGCGCCGGTTTTCTTGCCGGTTTCGAGGGCGCGCCAGGCTTTCATCAGAGCTTCTTTGAAGGTGCGGCCGATGGCCATCACCTCGCCGACGGATTTCATCTGCGGACCAAGCGTGTCGTCGGAGCCGGGAAATTTTTCGAATTGCCACTTGGGAATTTTTACGACCACGTAGTCGATGGTGGGTTCGAAGCAGGCAGGCGTCTTGCGGGTGATGTCGTTGGGAATTTCGTCGAGCGTGTAGCCGACCGCAAGCTTGGCGGCGATTTTGGCGATGGGGAAGCCGGTGGCCTTCGACGCAAGAGCAGACGACCGCGAAACGCGCGGGTTCATCTCGATCACGGTCATGCGGCCGTCGACGGGGTTGACTGCGAATTGAACATTTGATCCGCCGGTCTCGACGCCGATTTCGCGCATCACTGCGATGGCGGCATCGCGCATCTTCTGGTACTCGCGATCAGTGAGCGTTTGCGCAGGGGCGACGGTGATGGAGTCGCCGGTGTGTACGCCCATGGGGTCGAAATTTTCAATGGAGCAGATGATGATGACGTTGTCGGCGAGGTCGCGCATCACTTCGAGCTCGTACTCCTTCCAGCCGAGAACGCTTTCTTCGATGAGGCACTCGTGGACGGGCGAAAGGTCGAGCCCGCGGGCGAGGATTTCCATCAGTTCTTCGCGGTTGTAAGCGATGCCGCCGCCGGAGCCGCCAAGCGTGAAGCTGGGACGGATGAGGACCGGGAAGCCAAGCTTGGCCGCGAAGTCTAGGCCGTCGCGGAGATTATTAACGAGGGCGGATTTTGAAACATCGAGGCCGATGCGGATCATGGCGTCTTTGAAGAGCAGGCGGTCTTCGGCCTTCTTGATGGCTTCGAGTTTCGCACCGATCAGCTCGACGTTATAGCGGTCGAGAATACCGGCGTCAGCGAGATCGACAGCGAGATTGAGAGCTGTTTGTCCGCCGACCGTAGGAAGCAGAGCGAAGATACCTGAGCCTGGTTTGGACGTGAGCATCTCAGACTCGATCCGGATAATCTCTTCGACGTATTCGCGTGTGAGCGGCTCGATGTAGGTGCGGTCGGCGAGTTCGGGATCGGTCATGATAGTGGCGGGGTTCGAGTTGACGAGCACCACTTCGTAGCCCTCCTGGCGGAGGGCCTTGCAGGCCTGCGTGCCGGAGTAGTCGAACTCGGCGGACTGGCCAATGACGATGGGGCCGGAGCCGATTACGAGGATTTTTTGTATGTCATTTCTGCGTGGCATGGTCTACTCTGATACCTCTTTGATGGCCACTGCTCGCGCCTTAAGGGATATGAACAAGTTGTCAAAGCTCAGCTCAGGCGAAGGCTCGATATAGGTTCCGTCCCGGCCTGTGAGTTTATCTGTAAGAATGAGCGCAGCGCTGTCATACATGCGTTCTCGAACCAGTTTCGTTAGAAGGATTTCGTATCTCTTGGCGTATGAGGCTCCGCGAAACTCCTCAAATACCTTGAAGTGCGGCTCCTGCACCCCAACTGGGCTGAGCGAGCCCTTCGCCTCTTCTAAAACCATGACGTAACCTAGCCAAGGCCTCAGAGAGGGCGCGAAGGCGCCTTCACGGAATGCCGCCCAAATGTCGGCCGCGTTACCCAGGGCCTCCTCAGCACGGTTATTGAAATTGTTTCCGAATGAGCCGACTTGCGACTTAAACTCCATTGCCGCAATTAAGACCCCGTCTCGAACAATGAGCAAATCCCACTTCTTCTCCGCTCGATACCATCCTGGGAGTTCAACTTTTCGTGAGGTATAGATGCAGGCTCGATCCAAGCCGGCTTCATCAAGGAAATCCGCTAGAAGTTCGACAAAACCATCCAGCTGTTTTCCCCCTGTCACGGCGGTGCGGCTGCCTGAGTCACGTGTTCCGTTACGAGTGCCTTGATGATCGGCCTGGCGCTGCCGAGTTCTCCAGAAATGCTGAATGGCCTCGGACAATCGGTCTTGCCAGCGAGGTTGAAGGCTCATGGCTCCTCCCGCTGTATCACTTGCGGTTGCCAAAATAGTCCGCCTGTCTCCCGGTAAAAACGCGACACGGACATGTGGTGGTACTTGTTGCTGATCTCATAGCCTACGCTGTGCCTTCCGGTCCTGGCTGCAGCAATTGCGTTTGTTCCCGAGCCTGAGAACGGATCCACGACTACATCTCCAGCAAAACTGAACATGCGAATGAGACGCTCTGCGAGTTCGGCGGGGTAGGGCGCCGGGTGGTCTTTCGTTGATGCTCCAGTCAGCCCCGTCCAGATTTGTTGAAACCAACTTTGGTAATTTTCCGCACTGATCACGGAGAGTAGCCTCTTGGCGGTGGTTGGTTTTCTGTAGCCGCCTGGTTTACGGAACATGAGGATGTATTCGATGTCATTCTTGATTACGGAGTTGGGCTCATATGGTTTGCCGAGAAAGCCACCACCGCCCGAAACCTCATAAACAGCATTTGCAATCTTGTGCCAGATGATCGGAGCGAGATTGTCGAACCCGACCTTGCGACAAATCTCTTGAATTGAGGCGTGCAATGGTACGACTGTGTGACGCCCATCGTTTTGTCGCCTCGATAGGCACACGTCGCCAACGACGCAAATCAACCGTCCACCGGGAACCAGCAGATCGAAGCTGCGCTTCCAAACCTGAGTCAACTCTGCGAGAAAATCGTCGTACTCCGTAATATGCCCAAGTTGTCCGGCGGCATTCTCGTATTTCTTAAGCGTCCAATATGGAGGCGAAGTCAATACAAGATGCGCACTTTCCGAACTGAGAGAGCGCATCTTACGAGCATCGCCATGCAGAAGGTAATGGCTTGTGGGAATCCGAAGCAGCGATTCCTCTAGCATTCGGATGGCCGCGGCGTCCCGTGCGAGCCTTGGGATCGCAGTCTGATCGAGCGAATCTGATTTGAGCGTCTCCGGCAGGAAAGGAGAGAGATCCAGATCAGGGATACTGATTGCGCTCGGCTCAGGCTCTTCCCTTCTGACTGCGAGTCCGCTCATGATCTCCACTCCTCCATCATTTGGCGGAAGTCGTGGAATAAGTAATGCGAGTCGTGCGGGCCGGGGGCAGCTTCGGGGTGGTATTGGACGCTGAAGAGCGGCAGCGTTTTGTGGCGCAGGCCTTCGAGCGTCTGATCATTCAGGTCGACGTGGGTGAGTTCAACTTCGTTGGCGTTGATGGAGTCGGGATCGACGGCGAAGTTGTGGTTGTGGGCGGTGATCTCGACCTTGCCGGTGGCGTTGTTGCGGACGGGGTGGTTGCCGCCGTGATGGCCGAACTTGAGTTTGTAGGTTTTGCCACCGAGGGCGAGGCCGCAAAGCTGGTGGCCGAGGCAGATTCCGAAGACGGGGACGCGGCCGAGCATGTTCTGGATGGCTTTGACGGCGTAGTCGACTGGCTCGGGATCGCCGGGGCCGTTGGAGAGGAAGACGCCGTCGGGCTTGAGACTCAGCACATCACCGGCGGTGGTCTCAGCCGGAACCACCGTCACGCGGCAACCTTCGCGGGTGAGCATGCGCAGGATGTTGTGTTTGATGCCGAAGTCGTAGGCGACTACGTGGAGGGTTTTGGTCTCCCACCCATGACGAGATGAAGCCTCGTCATGGATGGGGCACGGAGCGTTTTGGGATGGCGAAGATGCTAACAGCTTGTCGTTGGTTTGGTTGCGGGTGTCGTCCTGATCGAAAGTGTAGATGGATTTTGTGGAGACGACTTTGGCCAGGTCGGTGCCGTCCATTTTGCGGATGGCACGGGCTCTGGCTACGAGCGCATCGGGATCGGCAACGTTGGTGGATATTACGCCGCGCATGACGCCGTTATTGCGTAGATGACGGACCAAGGCGCGGGTATCGATCTCGGCGAGAACGGGGACGGCGTAGCGTTCCATGTATTCGTCGGTGACCTGCTCGGAGCGCCAGTTGGAGCTAATGGGAGAGAACTCGCGGACGATCAGGCCCTCGATATAGGGCTTGGCCGACTCATTGTCTGCCTGGTTGGTGCCGTAGTTGCCGATCTGGGGGTTGGTGAGAACGACAATTTGCCCTGCGTACGAGGGGTCGGTGGCAATTTCCTGATATCCGGTAAGAGAAGTATTAAAAACAACTTCGCCCTGGCATTCACTTGGGTGACCATAGGCCTGGCCGCGGAAGATGCGCCCGTCTTCGAGCGCCAGAATCGATTGCATTGCCTCTCCGAAGAGTGGATTCAATAGATTTTACCACCTGCGGTGGGGCAGACGGCGCCTGCGGTGCGGCAGACCCTCGCTTTTCGCTCGCAGGGGCTGATTACTCACGTTTATTTGCAGGTTTGCCGGAACAGGGGCTTGCTATCGCACCACGCCGGCATCGCGGGTCGGCCAGTAGACGAAGACGGCTTTGCCGTAGATCAGGCCGCGCTCGACGGGGCCGAAGTCGCGGCTGTCGGAGGAGATGCAGCGATGGTCGCCCAACATGAAGTAGCTGTCCTCCGGTACGATGATCTCGGCCATGGAACGGCTGTCGCGAAACTCCGGGGGAACGTAATCCTCAATCAGCCGCCTGTCGTTGACCCAGACCTGGCCGCGGTCGATACGGAGCCGATCGCCGGGCAGGGCTATGACCCTCTTGATGTAGCTCTTTTCCGGGTCGCGCGGATAACGGAAGACCACCACGTCGTTGCGATCAATGCCGGAGATGTGGTAGACGAACTTGTTGATGAACAGACGGTCGCGGTCTTCGAGTCGCGGCAACATGCTGGTGCCCTCTACCCGAACTGGCTGATAGAGGAAGGTAATGATCAGGACCGAGGCGACCGCGGCGACGAGTAGATCCCGCATCCACAGACCGAGACCGCCGGACTTTTGCGTCGGGGGGGACGCAGGACCCAGTTCCGGATAGCCGGGGTCGGCCGGCTGGCTCGGTGCGGGGTTGGGAATTCCGGGGACGCTATCGGGACCTGTTTCCATCTCTTATAGATTACTCGCAACCCAGGCTTCCGGGTGGACACAAAACAGGGGTTGGTTTACCAAGTGGTTTCGGTTGGTTGGCGCTGGGAACCAGGCTGGCCGCGGTTCCGGTGAGATTCTCTTCCTGCAAAAGGAGCGGACGCTGCAGCAGCATCTCCACCTGGGTTCCGCTCTCGATTTTCACATCCGCGCCGCGGGTGAAGAGCGAAACCAGGCCGGCTGCGGCCAGGCCGGCGCCAATGCCCGCAACGCCGCCGGCAAGCGGATGGCCGCTGCCCAGGCCGGCTATGGAGCCGATGGTGCCGCCGGTGGGAATGGCGATTTTTGCCACTTCGCCCGCGTTGCGCCCTTTGTTCGGATCCTGTTGGATGGTTCCCTCGCCGTCATCCTTCACTTTCTGCTTGTCGGCGCCGGGCAGATTGTCGACGATGCCTGGAATCTCCACCACCGTGCCGTTGGGAAAGATGATTGAGGTGAAGTGCATGTCCAGTTGCGCGCTGCCCTTTACGTGTCCGGCGCGAACCACGCGGTCTACCACCCCCTGCACGTACACGCCGGCTGGAATCATGACGCGATTGCCGACTACCACGGGAAAGGTAGAAGCTAGATAGACGCTGTCGCCGGGTTTGGCGCTTTTGGTGTTGATGGCGCTGCGCAACTGGAGGAGCACCTTGGTGCCGGAGGGGACCGTGTAGGTTTTGGGCGCCGGTGCAACTGGGGCCGCAGCGGGTTGATCCGATACCACCGCCGACGGCGATGCAGGTTGAGCGGATGGGTTGTCCTGAGCGAGGCAGGCGCTGGAAGTTGCGGCCGCCAAACCGAGCGCGCAAACCGTCGATGAGACTTTAATCAGCAGATGCATCCAACCCTCCGTCACAGCGCCTTTTATCAGATAGACGAACCAGCCACGATCTAGGATAGCGTCTAAGGAACGGCCGCGAAAGCTTCTATTGCATCCAATGTTGAAAAAAATGCCGCGCATTGAGCGCCGCGGAGTTCGATTCGCGGTACGATGCAGGAAAGCCATGGCAACTGCGATGATTCCTTCCGATCTCTCTCCTGCTGCTTCCGACGGCCGGTTTGCGGCTGCATATCGGGTGCTGAGCGATGCGATTCGAGCGCACGCGTTTCCCGGCTGCGGCTTTGGCGTGCTGGCCGGCGGCAAGGCTGTGCTACTGGATGCGTTGGGCCGCTTTACCTATGCGGACGACGCACCTGCGGTAGCGGCTGAGACCGTTTACGACGTGGCCAGCCTCACCAAGGTGGTGTCCACTACGGCTGCGGCCATGCTGCTCTGGCGGCGCGGCCGGTTGGACCTGGAGACGCCGCTGGGTGAGTTGCTGCCCGGTTTTGTAGTGGGCCGCGCTCCTGGAGAACGCGCCCGGCAGGTAACGCTGCGGCACCTGCTGGCGCACAATTCGGGGCTTCCGGGATACGTGGAGTTTTTCCGCACGGCCACAACGCCGGCTGCGCTGTTTCGCGCCTGCCTGGAGTTGCCGCTAGAAGCTGAACCGGGGGCGCGCGCCGAGTACTCCGATCCTGGCTTCATTCTGCTGGGCAAGGCTCTGGAGGTGCTAACGCGTGAATATATCTCCCCATGGGTGCACCGGGAAGTCTTCGACCCGCTGGGGATGGCTTCCACTGGGTTCTGTCCGGCGCCGGGGGCACGTGCCGCGATTCCGCCTACGGAAGAGGATCAAAGCCTGCGCGGGCGTCGGATTCAGGGCGAGGTGCAGGATGAGCACGCCTGGATATTGAAGGGCGCGGCCGGGCATGCGGGGCTTTTCTCCAATGTCCCGGACCTGTTGCGCTTTGCGGGGGCGGTGCTCGAGACAGGCGGGACCAGTTTGTTTGAAGCGGCGACGGTGGAACAATTCGCTACGCGGCAGGGTCCGCAAGGGAGTTCCCGCGCGCTGGGCTGGGATACGCCTTCGGAGAATTCGTCTTCAGGAAGCCATTTCTCGCGGCATTCCATCGGACACCTGGGGTACAGCGGATGCTCTCTGTGGATCGACCTGGACGCGGAGATTGCCGTGGTGCTGCTTGCCAACCGCACCTGGCCAGACCGGTCTGCTCAGTTGATTCGTGAGGTCCGGCCTGCGTTCCACGACGCTATTCGTGCCGCGCTCTGAGAGCTCGCCTCAGGGCCTGAAGGCCGGAATTCTTTCCGGCCGCAATGTCAGGGCTGAAGCCCTGAACTACCGCTTGCCTCGTTCACGGACAGTTTCCAGGCATGTTCTGACGCTCCTGCATCCAATGTGTTACTTGAATTGCCACTAGAGGGGGTTCATGGCGCGGAGAATTCTGTTAGAACTTGCGCGGTTTCCAGATACAATCAATGGTTGGGGACATACGCATGCTAACCAGCTCGACGATTCAAGAGACGGCCAGCGCCCAAGCAAACGGCACCAAAAAAGATCAAGCCTCCCTGCTTCAACAGTTGACCACCGAGAGCCAGAATGAGGCTTCTCAAGGCTTCGACACCAAGTCCGCGCTGGAGATTGCGCGCATCATCAACCATGAGGATGCCAAGATTGCCGCGGCGGTGAAGAAGGCGATTCCGGAGATTGCCGCTGTCATCGATCAAGTGGCGCGCAGCCTTCGCGACGGTGGCAGGCTTATCTATATAGGAGCGGGTTCGAGCGGACGCATTGCAGCACTGGACTCTTCGGAGTGCCCGCCCACCTATTCCACTTCTCCCGGACAGGTGCAGTACATCATGGCCGGCGGACCCAAGGCTCTGGCCTCGGCCGTTGAAGTGAACGAAGACTCAGAGGAACTTGGCCAGCGGGATATTGCCCGCCGGCGGCCCACACGCAAAGACGTGGTGGTGGGGCTTTCGGCTTCGGGACGCACTCCTTACGTGGTGGCCGCCGTGGCGTATGCGCGGGCACGCGGAGCACATACCGCGGCTGTTACATGCAACCACGACACGCCTCTTGCTGCTGCGGCGGACATTGCCATCGTTGCCGACGTGGGCGCTGAAGTGGTGTCAGGATCGACGCGCATGAAGGCCGGTACCGCGCAGAAGATGGTGCTGAACATGATCACCACCGGCGCCATGACCCGGCTCGGCTACGTGTATGAGAACCTGATGGTCAACGTGCACATGCAGAACTCCAAGCTGGTGGAGCGCGGCATCCGTATTCTGATGAGCGCGTGTAACATCAACCGCGAAACTGCGGTGCAGACCATCAAGAGCGCCGGACGCAGCGTGCCGGTGGCGCTGGTGATGCTGAAGGCCCGGGTGGATAAGCCTGAAGCAGTCAGGCGTCTGGCCAAGTCCGACGGGAATGTGCGGCTGGCGATTGAGGATAATGTGCTGGAGCTGTAGCCGCTCTTCTGCCTGGGTGATTGCGCTGCAGAATGATCAGCGACTCTGTTTCCTGATGAACCCTACGGCTGGTACTCCCACAGATCGTTGAGATCGGCGCCGCCATTTCCGCCGCCGAATATCCGGAAATTTCCTGACGCGTCTTTCCAACTCGATGAGGCGTAGCGTCCGGATGGAACGTTGCCTGGGGCGCTGACCCCTTTCAGTCCGTAAGTTCCGGGCTGGCTGTTCAGGTTGGATCCGTTGATCCAGGTCCATACGTCGCCGCTGAACTTCCAAAGGTCGTTCAATGCGCCGGCGTTTCCAAGCGAGTCCTCGCCGAAACCGCTGAAGAGCCAGAAATTGTCTGACGCGTCTACCCAGGTGACAGCGCCTGCACGAGCGCCGGCAAAATTACCCGGAGCGCCCTTTCCCTGGGTTCCGTAATTCCCAAGCTCGTTGCCCGTGTTGGCTCCGCTGATCCATGTCCATTGCCCGCCGGAGTATTCCCACAAATCGTTGAGGAAGCCGAGGAGCCCGGTCGAATCAAGCCCATATCCTCCGCTGAGCCACACATTGCCGGACTTGTCGACCGCGATGGAAGCATTTTGACGGGATCCCGGATAGGTGCTTGAGGAAGCTGTTCCCTGTATTCCGTATGTCCCGCGCTGATTGACAGTGTTCGATCCACTTACCCAGGTCCATTGGCCGCTGCTGAACTTCCACAGATCGTTCAGCTCGCACCCGGCGTTCAAAATGTTGTAGCAGGCCTTCCCGGTGGAGTCGTCGCCAAACCCGCCAAGGAGCCAAAGAGTTCCGGAAGCGTCCGTCCAGCTCATCGCACTGTCTCGCGCACCGGGAGTATTTCCGGAAGTTGCGGTTCCCTGGGTCCCATACACGCCCGGCTGGTTGACGCGGTTTGAGCCTGCAACCCATGTCCATTGATCGCCGCTGAACTCCCACAGGTCGTTCAGGTCGCCCTGGGCTCCGGTCGAGTCAATGCCGACGCCGCCGAAGAGCCAGAAGTTCCCTGATGGATCGGACCAGGTGACGGCGTTGTGCCGCGCTCCGGGAATGTTGGTGGGCGAGGCTGTCCCTCGCGTTCCGTAGACGCCCGGTTGCGTGGAAGTCGCGGTGCTTGAGCCGCCCATCCAAGTCCATTCACCGCCATTAAACTTCCACAGATCGTTCTGATCGAAATAGATCTGATCAATCTGCCCGCCGGGCCCGATAATTCCATTAGCCAACATACCTACGTTGCCGCCGAAGAGCCAGAAATTGCCGGATGAATCGGTCCAGTTGGCCGCACTGATGCGCGCCCCTGGAACGTTGCTCGCCGAGGCGACTCCCATGGTTCCGTAACTGCCTGCCTGGTTCACGTAATCAGCTCCGCTTACCCACGTCCACACATTTTTTCCGGCAGTGTACAAGGTGCACGTCACCTGCACGTTGCTCGCATCTGCGCTGGCGATGCCGGTCCCGTTGGCGACCACGCAATACTGTGCGGGGTTGGCGGGCTGGGTGAGGACTGTAACCGTGTACGAGCTGCCAGCATCGATCGAAATTGCAAATGTGAACGCGCCGTTGGCGGTGATGGTGAGGTCGTCTGTGCTGTTGTCCTGAAGAACAAGTTCGCCGCCGGTCAGGCCGGAGACTGAGCCGCTGATGGTGTAGGTCTTGGGTGGAGGATTGTTCGGTGGGCCGCCTGGTCCCCATCCCTGGTATTCCCAAAAGTCATTGAACTTTCCGCCACCAGCGATGGTGAAGTAGTCGCCGCCGCCGAACACCCAGAGGTCTCCCGACTTGTCGATCCAACCCACCGCGCTGTCGCGCGCCGTGGGCAAGTTGCTGGGCGAAGACACGCCCAGTGTTCCGTACGATCCTACGTCTCCGGCGGTGTTTGGGCCGTCCACCCATGTCCATTGCCCAGCGCTATACTCCCACAGGTCGTCGATGTCCCCGTAGACTTGCGGTCCAACTCTCGAATCCAGGGCGAAGCCGCCGAAGAGCCAGAAATTCCCCGTGGCGTCAGTCCAACTGACCGCTCCCCAACGCGCTCCAGGAACATTGCCGGGCGCGGGATCTCCCTGCGTGCCATAGATGCCGGACTGGTTGGCAATATCCGACCCTCCCATCCACGTCCATTCGCCTCCGCTGTACTTCCAAAGGTCATTCAGATTGCATACTGGCGCTACCGCGCAGGCGAGCCCGTTCAGGTCGTTACCCTCGCCGCCGAAAAGCCAGAGACTTCCCGCAGCGTCGGTCCACGTAACGGCATTGGTGCGCGCTCCCGGTGCATTGCCTGCCGCACGAGTTCCCTCAGTTCCGTAGACGCCGTAAGCATTCACCGTGTTTGACCCGCTCATCCAGGTCCACTCACCTGCGCTGTACTTCCACAGGTCGTTCAGGATTCCCAACGATCCGTTGGAGTCGACGCCCGCGCCGCCAAAAAGCCATAGGTTTCCGGACGAATCAGCCCAGGAATTTGCGTCGACACGCGCGCCGGGAACGTTGCCGGGGGCGGGAACCCCGAGAGTTCCGTAGACGCCCGGTTGGTCCTCGCCGGCTATTCCCGGCTGGTTGGCCTTCTTCGAGCCGCTCATCCAGGTCCATTGGCCGCCACTGAATTTCCATAGATCGTTTAGATCGCCGCGGGTTCCGGTTGAATCGATCCCCAGGCCGCCAAATATCCAGAAGTTCCCGTAGGAATCGACCCAGCTGACGCCCTGATACCGCGCCCCTGGAACATTCCCTGGGGCGGCCAAGCCCTCGGTTCCGTAGGCTCCCTGCTGCTCGGTCTGGTTCGATCCGTTGACCCACGTCCATTGGCCGGCGGTGTATTCCCACAGGTCGTCCAGGTCGCCCTGCTGACCCGTCGCGGGGACGCCGTAACCTCCAAAGAGCCAGAAGTTTCCGGCAGCGTCCGTCCACGCCATGGGGTAAACTCTTGCGCCGGGCGTGTTGCTTGCAGAAGGCGTCCCCAGCGTTCCGTAGGTTCCCGCTTGATTGACACTCGAAGATCCGCCCATCCATGTCCACAGGTTTGCGTTGGGATTGGTGCAGGCGACCTGGACGTTCGTCACATTGGCGGTGGCTGCTCCGGTGCCGTTGGTCACTCTGCAGGTCTGCGCTGGGCTGGAGGGCTGCGTGAGCACTGTCACGGCATACGCATTGCCGCTGGCGATGGGGGTTGTAAAGACAAAGGGTCCATCCGCGGTTACCGTCAGGTTGTTCGTGCCGTTATCTTCGAGGACAAGCCCGCTGCCGGTGAGCCCGGACACATTGCCGCCGATGGTGTAGGTGACTGGAGGTGCGTTCAGGGTGCAGGTGACCTGGATACTGGTGATGTTGCTCGTAGCGGTCCCGCTGCCGTTGGTCACTTTGCAGGTTTCGGCCGGGCTGGTGGGCTGGGTGAGAACGGTGACGAGATAGGCGCTGCCGCTGGAGACGGATGCGGAAAATGTGAAGGCTCCGTCGGCGGCGATTGGCAGATTGTTGCCGCCGTTGTTCTGCAAGACAAGGCCGCTGCCAGTGAGGCCCGATACCGCGCCACCAATGGTATAGGTCTGGGAACCGCCGTTGTTGGTTACGACGCAGCCTGCGAGAGCCAAGAGCGAGAGGGTGGCCGATAGGATGAGAGCAAACGAACTCGTCCTGATCCGCATGGCGGCCCTCCGTTCTTCCGAGACTAATTTAGGTTGCTTTATGTTTATTCGTGGATTCAAAGAAAGCTTTGATCAGGTCCATCGATCTCAGGAACTGCTATTCAAATAGACTACGGCGCGGGGCGAAGGTTAAAGCCGGGTTGAAGACTCCTTTCGAATTGCGCGCGGCGACGCCGGGCGGATGACTCAAATTGAATACCGCCGGGCGCGACGGATTGGTGCGCGAATCCCTGCGGCGGCTGCTCTGTCGATTTACACTTGAAGACCAGGAGTTCCTGATTCTTGATGGGTAAGATTCTTCATGGATAAATATGTCATTCGCGGCGGGAATCCGCTATTGGGTACCGTCCGCGTTTCGGGCGCGAAAAACTCAGCGCTTCCCTGCATGGCCGCGGCTATCCTCACCCAGGACGAAGTGACGCTGGAAAACATTCCGCAGGTGCGCGACATTGAGACCGAGCGCAAGCTGCTGGTTTCGATGGGCGCCGAGGTTGAGCTAGGCTACGGCCGCGCCCAGCACCGGACCAAGATTTGCTGCCGTATCCTGTCTGACCCGGAAGCAAAATATGAGATTGTGAAGACCATGCGGGCCAGTTCCCTGGTGCTGGGACCGCTTGTGGCGCGTTGCGGAGTCGCACGCGTGGCCATGCCGGGAGGCTGCGCCATCGGCGGCAGGCCGATCGACCTGCACATCAAGGGTCTGGAAAAGATGGGCGCGACCATCACCCAGGAGCACGGCTACCTGGAGGCGCGCGCGGACCGGTTGAAAGGCGCGCACCTGGTCTTCGATAAGATCACCGTTACCGGCACGGAAGATCTGCTCATGGCCGCTGTTCTGGCCGATGGCGAAACGCTGATGGAGAACTGCGCCCGCGAGCCGGAGGTGAGCGATGTGGCGGCGCTGCTGACCGCGATGGGCGCGAGGATTGAGGGAGCAGGCACTTCGACCATTCGCGTACAGGGCGTGACCAGCCTGCATGGAGCGCGCCATCGCATCAATCCGGATCGCATTGAGGCGGGGACGTTTCTGATTGCCGGCGCCATTACCGGCGGAGACCTGATTGTGGCTAACTGCAATCCCGATCATCTGCGGGCGGTGATTTCCAAACTGGAAGAAGCGGGTGTTCGCGTGGATCAGCTGGGGCCCGATTCGGTGCGCGTGCGGTCTGAGGGGCACCTGCGGGCGGCCGATATTTCAACGGAAGAGTATCCAGGCTTCCCAACCGACATGCAGGCGCAGTATATGGCCCTGGCCACGCAGTCTGAAGGCGTGAGCCAGGTGAAGGAAAACATATTCGAGAACCGCTTCATGCATGTGCAGGAGCTGGTGAGAATGGGCAGCAACATCAAGGTGGATGGCAGCACGGCCACGGTGCGCGGACCGGCCAAACTCTCAGCGGCAGCCGTAATGTGCTCCGACCTGCGTGCTTCCGCATCGCTGGTGCTGGCCGCTCTGGTGGCTGATGGGGAGTCCATTCTGGATCGCGTTTATCACATGGATCGGGGCTATGAGCGCATCGAGGAGAAACTGCGCGGGGTGGGTGCGCAGATTCGGCGCCTGGGAAATATTTTTGCCACCTAAGTAACCTTCTCAACCGAAAATAAATAGAACTTCGACCCATTGTTGTTTAATAATGGAAGCTCAAACTTCAGGAAGGGTTACCTGCGTGCACGCGCCGATCAAAATTAGCGTTCGCGAATCTGTCTCACCGCCAGCTGACGGCGATGTGCCAGTGCAGGCCGCGCTCGGCAGTTTTTCCCAGGACGCGTTCGTACTCACGCAGTTCAACCATGACCGGCTGCGTTTCAGACCCCAGAGCAGCCGGGTTCGCAGTCAAAAATTCAATAAGAGCGCAGACGGTGAGCATTCCGTCTCCGGCGCCGTACCATTGGGGCCGGGGCAGGTGGCGCGCCCAGTCGGGACTGGCAACGCCCTGTTCGAGCAGCAATGCCATGGAATTCTCGTCAGCGGAAAAAAACTCCAGCAGTGGCGTGACATGAAGCCGCTCCGCGAGCCGCTCCAACGCGTCTTCGTTGCGCGCCAAGGCCTGGCCGTTCACAAAGATATCGAAACCAGGGTCTTCCCCTTCAACAACAATGTACAAGCTGGCTGCCATCGATTATGAGTCTAGTGGAGATGGTGGCCGGGTTGAGAGAAAACTCGATTGCGGTTATCCAATCAATTACCGTTGGGGTTTTGCCAATTACTCAAGTTCACCCCTTAGTTTGGTGACTACCACAAATGAGTTATGGCAAACTGCCAAATAGGGCCGATTCTATAAGTTGATCCACTTGCTTGTGTTGCCGAGGTGTACGTGGTGAATTGGAAGATGCTTCCGGATCTGGCGGCGGTCGGCCTTTTGGCTGCCGCTTTCGCCTCCGTGGCCAGACGTAACCAAACCCATTCGTCCAGAATCTGGCTCATCGGCTGGTTGATGATCGCTCTCCATTTTGCCGCTTTCCTGTTTGAGAGTGCTCCCGGCATCTGGGGACCCGTGGCGATAACCGTCGGACTCTCGGCGCTGACCTGGACGGGGCTCCTGTTCATGTGGGCGTCAGTTCCCTACCGGCAGGAGTCATCGAGCCGCTGGATCCTGGTGGCCCTGTTGACGGCGAACACGCTTTATCTCACGCTCAGCAATGCGAATGGAATACCGGATTGGGCGATGAACGCGAGCGCCGCTCTTTTTGGCGCGTTGCCGCTCGCCATCTCACTTCTGGCTTTGAAGAGATTCGATAGCCCACTGCGCTGGACGGTAGTTGCACTTTACTCCCTGCTCTCTATTTACCTTCTCGCATTCCAGCACCGGCCCGGTAATGGCGGAGACCTGGCAGTAAATGGCGTTCTCTTCACCGTTTACATCGGTTGCTGCATTCACTTCTGGATTGCATACCGGCGCGCTACTGCCGGAGCATTTATTACCATCGCCGGCTTCCTGGCGTGGGCGTCGGTATTTCTGGTAGCGCCGCTCATGGAGTCATACTTTCCGACCTACTTGCCTGAAAGCGAAGTCTGGAATTTGCCCAAGTACCTGGTGGCCATCGGGATGATCCTTTTGCTGTTGGAAGACCAGATTCAGCACAACAAGCATTTGGCGTTGCACGATCACCTGACGGGCCTGCCCAATCGGCGGCTCTACCAGGACCGGTTGGCTAGCGCCCTGGAGCGGGCGAAGCGTTCAGAGGCGCAAGCCGCGCTGCTGGTAGTTGACCTGGACCGCTTCAAGCACGTCAACGATACGCTCGGCCACCATGTGGGCGATCTGGTACTGCAGAAGGTTGCGACCATGTTCCTGACGAGAGTTCGCCGCTCCGACACAGTGGCTCGCACGGGCGGAGACGAGTTTTCGATCATCCTGGAAGAGCCCACAAGTCGAGCGGACGCCTTGCAGGTGGGTCGATCGTTGATGCAGCTTTTGGATGAACCCATGGAGCTTGGGGTACATGCGGTGCGCGTCGGCGCCAGCGTGGGTATCGCGATTTATCCCGAAGACGCACGGGAGATGGAGGCGCTTTGCATAGCCGCCGATCTGCGCATGTACGACGCCAAGCATGAGTCTCATCAGAAGCGCGGACAAGATGGCGCCCGCACGGCTCGTATGCAGCCGCGCATTGAGACGCACACACAGCCGGGACTTCAGGCAGTGGAGTAGAGAAACGCACCTGGGAAGTTAATGCGATCAACTGCAAAAAGAAGCGGCCCGGACGTTCAAGTCCGGGCCGCCTCTTCTTTATGCTGCGAATGTTTGGTTAAGAATTACCCCTGACCTCCGCCTGGTCCCCGGCCACCACCGCTGCCTCCACCGGGACGGCGGCGGCGGCGGCGACGATTGTTGTTGTTGGCTGGCGGACGGCCTACGCCACCGCCGGCAGGTGCGCCGACCGCGACCGGCGCGCCCTCCACGCGGTTGAAGTTCGGCTCATTCTCTTCGTCGAATTCTTCCCCGGCTTCTTCTTCGAATTCGCCGCCCTCGATGAGGATAGTGCTTTGGTTGGATTTCGGCTGGCGTTCATCGAACTCGTGGCGCGGCCGGGCCGGTGGCGCCGGTGCGGCGGGAGCCTCGGATGCAGCGAACTCGCCCGGTTCTGTCTCTGACTCTGGCGGAGCCGAATGCGCCAGCTTGGCCTTCTGCTCCTTGATCAGCGCCTTGCGGCTGAGCTTGATGCGATTGCCTTCGATGGCCAGGACCTTGACCATGACCTGATCGCCCTCGCGCAATTCGTCCTTCACTTCCTTCACGCGATGCTCGGCAATCTCGGAGATGTGCAGCAGTCCGTCGGTTCCCGGGAAAAGCTCGACGAATGCGCCGAACTCGGCCAGGCGAACGACTTTACCAAGGTATACCTTGCCGATCTCCGGAACCGCAGTGATATTGCCGATGATCTCGAGCGCCTTCTTCAGGCCCTCGGCATCGCTGGAGGCAACGCTGACGCGGCCGGTGTCGTCGACGTCGATCTTGGCGCCGGTCTGCTCGATAATGCCCCGGATAGTTGCGCCACCTTTGCCGATCAGGTCGCGAATCTTGTCGGTGGGGATCATGACCGTCTCAATGCGTGGAGCATAAGCAGAACGCTCGGTGCGCGGCCCATCGAGAACCGCGTCCATTTTATCGAGAAGGAAGAGTCGGCCTGCCTTGGCCTGGGCCATTGCCTGCTGAAGGATCTCGCGGGTCAGGCCGCCGATCTTGATGTCCATCTGCAAAGCGGTGATGCCCTTGCGGGTACCAGCCACCTTGAAGTCCATGTCGCCGTAGTGATCTTCAGCGCCGGCGATGTCGGTAAGGATGGCGTAGTCGTCGCCCTCCTTGACCAATCCCATCGCCACGCCGGCTACCGAACCCTTGAGGGCGATGCCGGAGTCGTAGAGCGCCAGGCTGGCGCCGCAAACTGAGGCCATGGACGAAGAACCGTTGGACTCAAGAATGTCGGACACGATGCGGATGGTGTAAGGTGACTCTTCCGCGCTGGGCAGGACCGCAGAGATTGCGCGTTCAGCAAGTGCTCCGTGGCCAATTTCGCGGCGGCCTGTGCCGGTCATACGTCCTGTCTCGCCAACGGAAAACGGCGGGAAGTTGTAGTGAAGCATGAAGGGCTTTTTCTTCTCGCCCTCATAGCTCTCTAAACGCTGGCCATCGTCCTGAGTGCCGAGAGTTGCCGTCACCAGGGCCTGGGTCTCGCCGCGTGTAAACAGGGCTGAGCCATGGACGCGGGGAAGAACGCTGGTCTCGATGGTAATTTCGCGAATTTCGTCGAAGGCGCGGCGGTCGGGACGAATGCGCTCCTTCGTTACCTGCTCGCGGAAGGTGCGCTCGCGCAGAAGTTCGTAGTAGTGGGCCAGCTTCTTCTTGGCGGCTGGATCATCTGCGGGCAATTCGGCAGCCAGCTCGTCCTTGATTTTCTTCACCAGCGCATAGCTGTCGGTCTTGGCATGCTTCTTGGTGTCGAGGGCGTCTTTGAGGCGATCGCCGATCTTGGACTTCAGCTCTTCGTAGTAGGCCTCGTCGGTAACCGGCGCCGTGAAGGCGCGCTTGGTCTTGCCGGCAACTTTTACGAGCTCGTCGATGGCGGCGACAATCTTCTTGATCTCCACGTGAGCGAACTCGATTGCTTCCAGAATGACTTCTTCAGTCTCTTCCTTGGCGCCCGACTCGATCATCACGATGCCGTCTTTGTGTCCGACGACCATGATGTTGACTGTGGTGGCGGCGCGCTCAGAGTAAGTGGGGTTGATGACGAACTCGCCATCGACACGGCCTACGCGGACGGCGCCAACCGTTGCGCTGAAGGGAATGTCAGAAAGAGCCAAGGCAGCAGCGGCAGCGTTGATGCCGACAACGTCGGGGTCGTTCTCCTTGTCAGCGGAGAAAACCAGCGCGATGACCTGGGTCTCGTTGCGGAAGCCGTCAGGGAAGAGCGGACGGATGGGGCGATCGATCTGGCGGCAGGTCAGCACTTCTTTTTCGCTGGGGCGGCCTTCGCGCTTGATGAAGCCGCCGGGAATGCGTCCGCCAGCGTAGGTGTACTCGCGGTAATCGACCGTGAGGGGGAAAAAGTCGATGCCTTCCCGGGGATCGGGAGATGCAACTGCTGTGGCCAGGACGACGGTTTCGCCGGTGGTGACCAATGCGGCGCCAGAGGCTTGCTTGGCCATGCGGCCGGTCTCAAAGACCAGGCGTTTGCCGCCGGCAAGCTCGACAGATACTTCATGCTTAGACATAGAGTCCTCGTTTCATTTTGTTCGCTTGGGAAACTTGTGGGGGGAATGCGCTTGGGAGGGATGCAGGGAAATTGGCGACAGAATAAGCTGAAAACAGGCTGCGCGCAACACCGAGGGTTTTGCGCGAGGGAGTAGATTCTCCCCGCCCGTATACCAATCTCGCCGCCGAGACCGCGCTCAGCCGATAGCTGTGCGCAAGCCCTGGCAGCGGTTCAAAGTCGCCAGGTACTGCATGGCCCCAGGTTCTGGGTAGAACGGGGGCCGTGACCAAGCATCGGTCTGAGCGCTTCCGTGTCAATGGTGGCTTTCCGACTACTTGCGGATCCCGAGTTTGCCGATCACATCGCGATAGCGGTCGGAATCGTGCGCCTTCAGGTAGTCAAGTAGACGGCGGCGTTTGCTGACCAACTGCAAAAGACCGCGCCGGGAAGCATGGTCCTTTTTGTGGGTCTTGAAATGTTCGGTCAGTTCGCCAATCCGCTCACTCAGAATTGCGATCTGGACCTCCGGCGAGCCGGTGTCCGATGCATGAGTCCGGAAACGTTCAATCAGGGTTGTTTTCTTTGCAGTCGCCAGCACGGCGTTTGTTACTCCTCTTGTCTTCTCGTGTCCACTCTCAAGTGTCTAGAGTGAGGTTACCACGAACGAGCGGGTTAGCGCTATGGTTCGGCGGGGCTTGGGGTGGAAGAGAACGCTCCGCGGTCAACGGGTGCCGAAACGGAAGAGACGGTTGTCGAAGCGTTCGCGGATGACTTCGGCGATCTGCACCTGAGTGGCGTCGGGATGCTCAGGGTTCAACATGTAGTTCCAGGTATGGGGCATTATCGCCGAAGGCACACGCGCCAGCGGAGTCTTGAGAGACGCAAGCCACTCGTCTCCAATGCGTCTGGTCAACTCCTGCACCTGTCGCCACTCGGCCTCACTCGAAGGGTCGAGCGAAAGTACGGAAGTCTCCTCGGGAGCCGAGACCTGGAGCAAGGTGTAAGAACCCGGGATGTCCTCGCTGTCCAAGCCGAAGTGTACGAGGACCTCCAACAAGGCTCCCGGCGGAGACTCTGCCAAATAGACCACACGCCTGCCCAGGCTGGTCCATCGCGACGAAAACTTTCTTCCGCCCCAGCCTTCCAGATCAACGTGATCGCTGATTCGCCACAGAGTTTTCATCGCGCCTGTTGCTGGCCGCCAGAATCCAGAATCATGCGAAGACGCCTTCATCGATTTGGTAAAGCATCTCCTCGATTTGGCGCCCGCCGAGTTCGGTCCGCATCATTTCAACGGGAGAACGTTCCTGGAATCGCTCCTTGGGTTTAGAAAGCCATCGCCGAGCTTTATCGGCATCGCCAAACACCTTGACAGCCAACTCGTAGAGTCGCGCAACACGCGCCAAGCGGTCGGACTCATCAAGATTGAGTGGTTCCTTTCGCTGGCGGCGATGCTTCAGCGTGCGAGCCGGGATGATCACCTCCAGCAAGTCCTTGAGCGGAAGTCCGGAAAAGATTGAAAAATCTTCGAGTGCCCTGAGCGGCACCCCCTGCGCAATATCCAACCAGCTGAATGCGAAGGCTGGTGACATTTCCAATTCTGCTTTGACGGGCTGGCTCATAGAGACATTGTGCCACAGAAAATGCGGCATTTTGTCCGATGGGGTGCAAAGGGAAGTCAGAAAATCCCAAAATGGGAAGAATTTCCTTACGGTGCCGCCTGCGGATCCGCCGTCAGCCAGTAATTCGCCCGCGCCACGATGTGGGCGCCGTAATCCTGAACTGTATTCACGCGGATGGTGTGCAGGCCGGGGGTGGGGTTGGAGGGGCTAAAGGTGATCAGGTAGCGATTGCGGGCGTGCTTGGCGGCGTCAACTACGCGCTGCTCGAAAGCCTTGTCGCCTGTGAATGTGGTGTATTCGCCGCCGCTCATGCCGGCTACTTCCTTGGCGACGTTCTTTTTGAAGGCCTGCACGATCATGGCGATTGAGGAAATCGGGTTCATGATCCGGTCGTCGCCGGAGTCCTTTACGTCGTGGAGGAACTCGGCGCGCGAAGGGGAAAACGAAATGCTGAGGACAAGAATGTCCGAGCGGCCGATCTTCTCTACGAGTTTTTCCGGCCGGGTGTGCTTGCTGCCATGGTCGCGCTTCTCGCTCACCAGCAGCAGAACGCGGCGAGACTGCTTGGATGTGTCCTCGAGCAGGTCGACGGCATAGCTCACGGTGTCGAGAATGGCGTCGCCGCCGTTGCCGGGTTCGAGATGCTTGAGCGCGTCGCCAATCTCGTCGCTGGAGTGCGTGTAGTCGTGGATCAGGTGCGGGACAGAATCGAAGCCTACCAGCGCGGCCTGGCTGCGGCCGTCGGAGAGAAACAGATCGAGCAGCGGCCCTAGCTTGGCCAGCTTGTCGAATTCGAGTGCGCTCACGCCTCCTTCTTCGACCGCTACGACCAGGGACACCGGCGCGGTGTCCATCTCCTCCTGTACGCGAATCTTCTGCGGGACTCCATTGTCTTCGAGCACAAAGTCGTTTTGCGTAAGGCCGTAGATTACTTCGCCGTCGTGCTTTTCAACCAGCGTGGGAACCAGGACTTCGTTGGTGGTTACGCGCAGGGTTGGAGCTTCCTGATGCGTGCTCGGCATGGCGAGTGGCGGCTCGATGGGGGGCGCTTGCTGGGCTGCCGCGGCTGCGGCCATGAAGAGGGCCGCGAAGGAAAATGGGCCGATTGGGAGTGAACGAAATTTCATTCGAGAAAAGGCTCCAGCATTTCTGCGAAATTGAGAGGCGATACTTTGGACAAATCCAATGGGAACGCGGCCGACGGTTTCCGACAAGTTGCAGCAAGTTAGCATCCGCTCCGCGGGCGTAGCAAGTCAGCAAGTTAGCGGGCGCCTCGAATCCGCACGCTTTGCATGACGCTGTCCAATTCGCGGCGCAACTGTTTCAATTGCCCTTCGGTCAAGGGATTCACATTGTCCATGCTTACAGTGTGGATATCTTCCTCAAACATATAACAATGCCCATCTCTGAATGTTGCGTAGATGTCCCGATCAGCCTGATGACCGAGGCCCGCGTCTTTCCAGAAGGCGTGGTCAAAAGCCACGCCATGTATCTTTTCTCCCGTAAGCATTGTTTTGGGGCCACCACGGCCGGGCCAAATGCGTTTGCGGCACTCGTCCGGGCTCGTTGCAGCGGCCACGTGATAGACGAATTGGATTCCGTTAAGGTTGGTTCCGGCGTAGGGGCCCTTGCTTTCAGTCGCGTTGAAGCCGACGTTGGCTTGTGGCGCTTCGGGCCCTGCGCCAGGCTGGACGCCGATCAGAATCAGCGAACCAAGATAGAAGACCAGGCTATTGCCCGACGACCATTGGGCCGGGTATCGGAAGGCGACGCCGTTGACGCTGTCGTGAAACTTCGTCAACGCGGGAGATTGGGCCTGAGCCGCGACAGCGCAGGCCAGAACGAAGGCCTCGCATTTCGTCTTCATTCGCATCGCTGAACCCTCCTGCTCGATCTGCGCGCACCCTGTTATTGGATTAGGCTTTGCCCTTCCGGCGCGAATCGATGGCATGGCGCAGAGCAAAAAATGCCGGCGTCGGCTTCATATCGTCGTCGAAGGGCAGAGGCCGCTCGCGCGTGCCGTCGGGACGCCTGCTCTGGCTGCCCCGCGCGTTGTTGAGCCAGCTGTTGGAGCTGGTGAGGCCCCAGGTAAGCGCGACGGGCACGTTCGGCTCGCGCAGCACCATGTGGAGATAGTCCTTGTAGACAGAGGCGACCGCAGTGTCCTGGTCCTTTGGGCCACCTTCCACTCCATGCGTGTTCACGTCCATCTCGGTGACGTAAACTTCCAGGTCCATCTTGCGCGCCTCTCGGATGAATTTCAGGAGGCCGAAGCTGGGTAATTCGTTGCTTGCGTCCAGGTGGCTCTGCACGCCGACTGCGTGAATAGGCACTCCGCTCGCTTTGAAGCGGTGCAGCAGAGCAAGCACTGCATCGCGCTTGGCAGTCTGCTTGGGATTATCCAGCTCGATGTCGTAGTCGTTGTAAGTGAGCTTGGCCTGCGGATCGGCAACGGCAGCGATGCGAAATGCTAATTCGATGTAGTCCGGGCCGATGAGGTCGAGCCACATGGTCTTGCGCAATCCATCGGGAAGACCGTCGGGGGGATTGATGGCCTCGTTTACCACGTCCCAACTGTGCAACTGGCCGCGAAAGTGGCCGGCGACCGTCTGAATATGCTCGGTGAGTAGCTGACGCGCGTTGTCTTTGTTCGCAGTCGCCTTGAGCCAGGCGGGTACGCTCTCGTGCCAGCACAGGTTGTGGCCGCGGACGCGCTGGCCTTGCAAACTCGCAAAGCGCATCAGCTTGTCTGCCTGTATGAAGTCGAACTTGTCGGCGGCCGGACGCAATGCGCCCCACTTCATGGCGTTTTCAGCCACCAGGATGTTTGCTTGCGCGGCCACCAGCAGGGTGTAGGGGTCAGTGGTGGTGCCGGCTGCAACGCCGTCGACATCGAGGAGCTGAGGAACTACAGCTGCTCCATAGAGAAGCCCGTGCGCGGCGGCGTGAGAGCGCAGAGAGTCGGCTCCCGCCGTCTTGATGGCGGAGGATGGTTTCCCGCCCATTGCGCGCAGTGGGCCGGGCAATGCGCTCATCGCGCCCAAGGCCGCGGCGGTCTGGCAGAACTGTCTGCGCGTCCGGTTCGATGTGCGAATGATCTCCATGGCTTCCGCGTTCCTCTCATTTTCATTTCAATTCACCAGCAAGTCCGTAGACACCCGCGCGCGTCCAATAGCTCCCGTCGACCCAATTGATATGGTTTCCGTCCGGGGTGACGTCGCCTTCAAACTTGCCGAAAAGGGCATCCATTACGAGATGACCTTTTTGATCCACACTTCCCGATGCTACACAGTCCTTGGTATCCCCTGATTCAACCGAATCTCCCCGTTGGCGAACAACGCAACTCCCATCCTGCGCCACCCATCGTCCATTCAGGTTGATGGGCTGGGTCGTTGGCCTGGAAGGACAGCGCGCCCAATAGGTGCCGTTCGACCAGTCAATCTGACTGCGATCCGGCGCGAGAACTCCCAGCACCGGTCCCCATTCCAAGGCCGAAATGACATACGGCCCCTTAGCTTCGCCGCTAGAAAGCGAACCCTGTCCATTGTTGAGCACAAAGAAATCACCGCCATCCGTAATGGTCGCTCGCAGCTCTGTCTTCCCTTCACCGCACCACTCGCCCAAAAAGAATGATTTCATATGTCCCGCGGGAAACTCAGACGCAAGAGCGGCTTCAATCTTGTTCTTGATGTCCTGATTGAACGCCGCTTCACCGCCCTTTTCTGCTGCGGCCGGTTGTACGCCATTTGGCGGTGCGCCGCCCCATTGCCAGAACCGCACGTTGGCAGACTGCGCAATCATCGCGGAGAGTTCCGCATTAGGGAAACGCTGCGTGTATGGAACTGCCCATCCAATTTCAAGGCCCGCATAGGGCGGCTTGGCTTCCTGCTTCGCCTCGGCCGTTTTTTCGAGCAGGGATGGGTCCCTCATCGCGGCTAGATTGAACCGCACCAGGCGATGGATGGCCCCTTCTCGCTCAGCATAAAGATCAAGGCCATTGGCTTCGCCGAGTTCCGCAAGCATGATCAAGGGTCCAAGCGCATAGAGCTGATAGTGCAGCGCCTTTTGCCCTCTGCCCATCTCCGCATCCAACGAACCGTCCGGCTGAATCGCGTGAATCCCCATCTCGAATGTCGCCAGGCCCCACAGAAATTCATCTACGTCGTTGTCCGCTATGCCTGCGGAAGCAACAGAGAGCCCGGCCCAGTACATGTGGTTATTCCATGCGTCGCTTCCCGGCCGTTTGCGTCCACTGTCAAAATACTCGCGCACCCGCGCCCCAAGCGTACGAAACCATTGCTGAATCTGCGCGTCCTGCTGTGGCGTTCCTGCGCCGCTATTGCGCACCTTCAGATAAGCCAGCGCAGTGCCGCTCAGCATCCAGTTCTGCATGTAGATGGCGTTGTTGGTCGGCATCTTGTCGTCCCAGGCCTCCGCTTTCGCAGCCGCGCCCAGCAAGGAATAAACACACGCCGCCGCTGTCCGGCTTCCCTTGGCCAGCCACGCGTCCGCCGCCAATCCGGCGTATTGGCCAAGATGAGTCGGACCTTCGACCTCTTTTTGAAACTCAGCTTCTTTTTGCGGATCGAGAATCGAGTACTTCCTGTCGATCCATGCGCCTTGAACGTCCAGCGTCCGGCCGAATGCCGGAGGATCGGGACAGTTGTACGGCGCGTCTGTCGGAACAACCTTCACCCCATCCCACGGCGCACGCAGACGCTGAGCGGGAGCGTGGACCGTCAGTGATGTAAAAGCAAAAAGAGAAGCGAGGAAATACTCTCGGCGGACCATAGGGACTTTTTGATCTCCGTGCGGTTCAAGAGCGCTTGCGGACTTCGCGCTCCAGGCGCCCCGTCCAGAAGAGGAAGCTCATCAGCTCCCACTTCGATGCCCACATGAATCCCATGACTTTCCTGGCTGTCAATGTTTCCGCGCGCATGCCGGAGTAGGTTTCGACACGCCAGCGCAGGTATTCGCTGCGCCACGGCGCAAAACGATGCCTGCGGGTTGCGTTCCATATGAAGCGAATCGGGGCAAACAAAGATCAATCCTCTGCAGCAAGTATAGACGGGCTGCCGCCCGGCTATTGCAGCTTGCTGAACAGGCTGTTGGAGGAGGAATCGAGCTGCGAGATTACGTCTTCGAGCGCTGTCTGCTGCGTCTCCGCCAGCGATAACTGCGTGGAGACCTCGCCCACATCCGCCTGCATCAGGTTGGTCTGCGCGGAGGTCAACTGAGTCTGGTCGCTGGTGATGGCGTCGGAGGCCGCTGTGACCTGGGTAATCGAATTATCGATGGTCACGCGCTGCTGCGAAACGTAGTTGAGCGACGTGTTCAGCGCCTGCGTGTCGCTCACCGCCTGGGTGGTGTTCACTGTGCCGGACGCGTAATCGGCTACCAGAGCGTTCAGCGCGCCGAAGACGCTGTTCGCGCCGCTGCCCTGGAAGATCTGGCTGCCCGGAACATTCAATTGGATTTTCTGTCCATTCGGCGTGGAAAGATAGTTCACGTCCTGGTCGCCGTTGTAAGTGGTAATGGCTGGCGACGTGATGGTCGAAGTGATAAACGGACTGGTCGAAGTCTGGCCGCCGGCAAAGATGTATTGACCCTCGTAGCTTGTATTGGCTAGCGACTCCACTTCGTCGAGAATGCCGGAAATCTGGGTTCCTACGGCCTTGACGTCGCTTGCGTTCATGGTGCCGTTGTTGGCGCTGGTGGCCAGCGAAATCGCCTGGGTGAGCTGCGAAACCACGCTGCCCAGTGTGGAATCGGCCACCTGCAAACTTCCGGTAACGAGGTTGGAACTCTGCGTAAAGGAATCGTCCTGCTGAATCTGGTTGAGCAGCAGAACATTCTCACCCGAGGCCACCGGATTCTGGCTGAGCGAGGTGATGCTCACGCCGCTCGACAGCTCCGCCGTCAACTGCTGCTCGTTCGCCTGGGCCTGGTCCAGCGAGCCCACCAGGTTCGACACATAACTCGGATCCACCCGCATCGTATTCCTCTCCAAGGATTAAAAAGCTTGCCGCGGCCTTCCGCGCACGCCGGCGGCTGGCCGGTCTTGGCAGTCAGGAGACCGTTGTTTCGACCCCGAGGTTCAACACCGACACCATAATCGTATTCAACATGGTGAACACTTGCGACGCCGCCTGGTAGCTGCTCTGCAGTGTGGACATAGCTCCAGCTTCATCGTTGAGGTTCACGCTTGAGAGCGCATCGTTCTGCGTTTGCAACTGGGTCACCGAGGCGTTTTGCGCTGAGTTCTCGTTCTGCACCCCGGCGACGGTTGCGCCCAGCGTGGAGACAAAGTTGGAGAAGAAGTCGGTGGGCGTCTGGCCGCTGACAATGGACTGGCCGGCCAGGTTGGCCATCGCGGTGGCATTGGTGTTGTCGCCCGTCGCTGCGCCCGCGGCCGCGGCCGCGATCTGATTGGGGTCGGTCATCACCACGCTCATCGCCACCGCGCTCCCGGCGACTGTCGCGGGCTGCGAGAAGATGTTGAGCGGGCTCGTCGCCGAGCCGGTGACGCCATCCAGATCGGTGCCCGCGCTGTTCAGCGTATTCACCTTCGTCGAGACGTTGTAGGCCAGTTGGTCCAGCGAATTCATGGCGCTGGGAATGTCCTGATCCCGCGCCGTCAGGTAGCCTCCCAATTCGCCGCCGCCGGAGGCCAACTGCGAAGTGATGTCGGTGTTGCCCACGAAAAAGTGCGTGACTCCGGCTTCCGTTCCGCTGGTCATCTGAACGCTCGTATCCTCGGACACGAGTGTCTGTCCCGATGTGGTGGTCACCGAGATTCCGTTGTGCTCGGTCGTAATCTGGTTGATGCCGATCAACTGCGAAAGCTGGCTGAGATCCTCCTGGCGCTGGTCCTCGAGCGGCCCGGCATCGGCGTTCGGCGAGGCGGTCTGAATCTGCTGGTTCAACTTCGCGAGCGAGGTGGTCAGCGAGTTTACCTGGCTGGTTACGCCCGAAGCCTGCTGGTCGAGAGCCGAACTCTGCTGATTCAGGCTGGCCGCGGCGTTCGAGATGTCGCCAGCCAGAGTGGTTGCCGAGGAGAGCACATTTTCGCGCAGAGAGTTGTTGGTGGGGTTGGCCTCCAATGAGGCGAAGGAGCTGAAGAAGCTGGTGATGTCGCTGCCGATATCCCCGGCCGTGGAGCTGGTCGACCCGGAATCCGGCGTGAAGAGAGCCTGGATTGAATTCAATGCGGTCAGCCGCGCACCGGAAGACGAAGCCAGTTGCTGCTGCTGGTCAAGCCGCTGTTCCAGAACGCGGTCGCGCAGAGACGTTGCGCCGGTTTCCGTAACGCCCGCGCCATATTGGACGCCATTGATGGTGACCGGCTGGTTCTCTTGCCAGTTGGGAGTTTCCGCCGCGTACCCGGGCGTGCTGGCATTGGCCACGTTGTTGGCCACGATGCTCAGAGCGGCCTGATCAGCATTGAGAGCTCCAGATATCAGGCTGAATGCCGAATTAATTGTCCCCATGCCCGCTCCCTGGCGGCGCCCAGCCGCTTGGCGGGTGCTCGCCGTACTCCAACCGGCCTGAGCGCAGATCGCGCAAGCGGTGCATCACATTCAGGTTGTCCCTGGTTCCCTGGAGAACTTTGGCGAAGGCTGCCATTTCTCCGGCTGCCTCTCGTGCCTGGCGAGCCAGCCGTACGCGATCCTCGGTGCCGGCAATCGCCAGGTCACGATTCAAAGCCTGGCACGACAACGCCAGCTCCTCAAGCCGGCTTGCATCCAGCCGCGCCAGAGCCCGCGAGGCCTCTGTCACCAACTGCTTTAGCTCCGGCTGGTTCCGGTGCATCCCAAATTCCTGCATGGCAGACTTCCCCTCCCCGCAGCCGGGCCTTTTGTTGGTTGCGGCTCCGGCTTACTGCCGGACGCTCATCATGGCATCCACCATTTTGGATGCGACTGCCGATGCCGGCACGTTGTAGGTTCCCGACGCCAGCGCCGCTTGAATGCTGGACACCTTGTCCATACGGACATCGGAATCGGTTGCCGTCAGCGATACTTCGCTCCCGGCGCTGCTCAAGGTTGCCGAGTCGCTGCTCAGCGCGCTGGGGCCCGTTGTGCTGGCGGCCCTGGTCTGTGGCGCCGGAGCCGCCGGCGTGGTTACACCTAAAAGCGATTTCAAACCATCGAGACTGTTGCGAATGTCCATGCGGATTACTCCTTGCAAACTGTATCGGCATCGCCCCAAATCACTTCAGTCATTGAGCAGCCTTGATTACGGTATTCATGTGCAGGCTTCCGGTTACCGGAAGTGTCCCATTCTGGGTACCTGAAGCCCCATCCTTGGAATGAGAGAGCTGCTTGACGATGCTGGAGGCAATGCCGAACCCGCCGTGCTCGCTCAGCGCGCGCCCCAGAGCCTCGGAGGCAAACTCTCCTAGCGCACCGGAGGAGCCGGAGTCGTCGTCCGCGTCGTCATCGGCTCCGGTGAGGGAGTTGCCCTGGTTGAGCGGCTTCATTAACTCCTTCATCATCTGTGCCTCAAACTCGTGCGCTGCGCGCACCAGGCGCGGTTGCGGGGTTGGCGGGGTCGCTGTTGACGGAGCTGCTTTTGTTGCCAAGATCGATTGCATGTCGAACCCTCCTGCCAAAATCTCTTCCGTCCGCCCAGGTTAGAGAACTTCAAGGTCGGCTTCGAGTGCGCCGGCTTCTTTCATGGCTTGCAGGATGGAGATTACGTCTCGCGCACCCGCACCGGTTCGTTGCAATTCCTGGACCAGATCCTCGACTGTGGCGCCTTCTTTCAGATCGATACGGTTCACGGGCTTGTCCTGCGCCTGGATCGTGGTTTGCTGCACCACCTGGGTGGTTCCACCGGACAAGGCATTGGGCTGCGAGACGATGGGCGTGGCGATCACATTCACCGAAAGCCCGCCATGCAGAATGGAAACCGGCATCAGCCGGACAGTACCGCCGATGACGACCGTTCCGGTGCGCTCGTTCACGACGACGCGCGCCCGTGGATAGACATCGACTTCGACGGCTTCAACCTTGTCCAGCAGCTCGGCCATATCCTCGTCCGGCACGGGCTGAATTTCGACGCGGCGACTGTCAACGGCATGGGCGCGCGGCGAACCGAGTGCCAGATCAATTGCGGCTGCCATGCGCTCGGCGGTGTGGAAGTCGGCGTCGTTCAGAAGCACGCTCACCGTGTGCATCTGCTTCAAATCGAATGGAACGGGACGTTCGACGAGGGCTCCGCCAGGAATGCGGGCGGTGGTGGGGTGGTTGACCTGCTTGGAACTGCCGCCGCCGGTGGCCTCGTATCCGCCCAGAACCAGCGCGCCCTGCGCCTGCGCATAGACCTGCCCATCGGGGCCGTAGAGCGGGGTCATCAGCAGAATGCCGCCTTCGAGCGAACGTGCGTCGCCGGCTGAGGAGACGGTGATGTCCATCTTGTAGCCGGGACGGCTGAAGGGCGGCAGCGTGGCTACCACGAAGACTCCAGCCATATTCTTGACTTGCATGTTGGAGGCCGAGTTGGAGCCGGTTTGCGGGACTGTGACACCCAGACGCTCCAAGGCCGATATGAGGGTCTGCGCCGGAAAGACGGTTTGCGAGCTGTCTCCGGTCGCGTGCAGGCCAACTACGAGGCCGTAGCCGACCAGCTGGTTGTCGCGGATTCCCTCGATGGTGGCCACATCCTTGACACGCGCCTTTTGCGCCACGGGCTCGCCATAAACTGCGGCGGAGGCCACGAGCAATACAGCCAGAAGCGTTACCCAGCCCCACAACCGCGCTTCCATTCCGGATCTATCCACATTGTTGCTGAAGTCCTGCATGTCGCCCGTCTTTCGTCTTGCCAATTCGTACGCTGTTCGCTAATCCCTAACCCCTAATCCCTGACCCCTGCTTCTAGAAAATCAGCGCCCGCTCCAGCCAGCGCACCAGCGGATTCTGGCGGTAAGTCGAGTCGTTGACAATTCCCTTGCCCGTTACTTCAAGCTCAAGGTCCGTCATGGCCGTCGACAGGACTTGATTTTGCGAACTCACATCCTCGGGCCGCACCAGGCCGCGCAGCTTGATCAACTGCGTCTGCTGCGAGAAAGTGAGCTGGCGCGTGGCCTGCACTACAAGCATCCCGTTCGGCAGCACGTCCACCACCTCGCCGCCGAAGGTTGTGGTCAGGCTGGAGTTGGTAGTGCTCTGGCCGCCCGCGGCGAGACCCGAACTTGCTGTCATGCCAACCAGGTTTTGCATCGCGTTAGAGGTCTTGAGCAGGCCGAACAGCGAGGTCAGTCCGGAGTTTGCACTCGATGCACGGGAATTCTTCACTCCGCCGTCGGTCTCCGCCACCAGAGCTTCCGTGACCACGATCGAAACTACATCGTGCAGCCGTACTGCCTTGGCGTCTGTTCCCAGCCGCACCAGCCGGCCCTCAGGGCTCCAGATGGACCCGAGGGTCTTGACTTCTGCAGCCTGCTGCGCGCGGACGCGGTCTATGTAAGCATGCAGAGCTTCTTCAGGTGGGGTTGGCTTGGCCGCCGGAACGAACGGGATCTTTTTCTTGTCCAACCCGTGCACAGGATACGCAGCCTGCAAGACGATTCCCGCGGACACAACCAGTGCAAATGCGGTTCGCCGTCTCATCGGCCTGCCTCTTCCTGCACAATTGCCCGGCCTGGACCGCTAGCCACGGCACGGATGACCTTGCCGCCGATGCTTAGCCGGACGTTCAACGAAGAGCCGGCCATCGCCGGACTCATCGCTACCGCCTCCAACTGCGCTTCAACGACCGGGGTATTCTCCTCCACAATCACCCGGTCGCCGGCACGGATTACGGGAAGGACCGGCTCAACCTTCGGTCCCGGTCCAGCCTGTCTGGGCCGGATGCGCTCGGCGGAAACCAGTAGCAGAAGGCCCGGACCGGCGGGATGATCGGCATTGTGCACCAACAGCCAGTGGTCGCCGTTGCTGGGGTCGTCGATCTCGCGGACAACTTCGCCGGCGGGCACTCGAGGCGAGGAACCCGGCGCCGGTGAAGAGAGCATTACCAGGTGGGCCGCAACCGTGGATGCGGCCGCCTGACCGAGAGCCGCGGGAGCAGCCATCGCCAGCATAGCAGCCATCTTCATAATGCTTCGTGCGGCTTGCATCCGATTCTCCAAGGCGTCGAATTTCTTCAAGTTAAACATTTGTTTTACCGTGTCATATTATTGACTTGAGAATACATATCGTCAGCAGCCTTGATGACTTTGGAGTTCGATTCATAGGCTCGTTGCGCCAACACCATCTGCACAAACATGGTGACTACATCGACGTTGGAATTCTCAAGGTAACCCTGCTGCAAGCTTCCCAGGCCTTCCGAGCCGCCGGGATTGCCGGTGACCGGGTTACCGGAGCTGAGCGTGGTCTGGAGCAGGTTCGAGCCCATGCTCTCCAGGCCTCCGGGGTTGGGAAAGGTGGCCAGCTGAATCTGGCCCAACTGCGAGGGATTCTGCTGCCCTGGAAGGGTCGCGTTGACCACTCCGTACTGGGTGATGGTGACCGCCGTCGCGCTGGCGGGAATGGTGATGGTGGGAATGATCGGGTCTCCATCGCTGGTGACGATGGTGCCCTGGTTGTTGAGCTGAAATTGGCCGGCGCGGGTGTAGGCGATGGTGCCATCGGGACGCTGCACCTGGAAGAAGCCGCTGCCTTCAATGGCCACATCGAGTGGATTCGAGGTCTGGTTCAGCGACCCCTGAGTCATGATGACCTCAGTGGCCGCCGACTTGGTGCCGAGCCCGATCTGCAGGCCGGCCGATACGGTTGACTGGCTCTCGGCCGCGCCCGGAGTAACCAGGTTCTGGTAGACCATGTCTTGAAACTCGAGACGCAACTGGCGAAAGCCGGTGGTGGACGAGTTGGCCAGGTTGTTGGCGATGGTATCGAGGTTCAACTGCTGGGCGCTCATGCCGCTGGCGGCGGTGTATAAGGCTCGAATCATGGGGACTCCTTTCAGTCGTCCAGTGGTCAGTGATTAGTGATCAGTGATCAGTGGTCAGTGCTCCGGAATCGCCAACCTCGACTTCGAGGCTGTCCTGACCAAAAGTTGATAACCGACCTCTGAAACCCGCTAACCTCTTCCGAAAACTGATCACTGATCACTGACCACTGCTTTTCATACTTTCGGCAGGTCTTCGCTGGCGATCTTGTTGAATTCGGTGTGGAAGATGGTCAGCGCTTTCTGCATCATCTCTGCCTGGCGCTGCATGACAATCAAGTCCAGAGAGCCTTGGATCACATCTTGGTTGGCGGCCTCAATGGCGCCCTGGTGAACTGTGGACTTCTTTGACAGCACGGCGGTCACACCTTCCGGAGCGACGTAGCGGTTGGCGCCCTCGGCGGTAAGCTGGGCGCTGGCGGGAAAAGTGAACACACCCACCGTCGCTACCTCGCCGCCAGCCACCGAGACCACGCCGTCGGAGCCTACGGTGACATCGCCGGGTGGGAGCTGAATCGTCTTTCCGCCGTCAGAAAGCACCGGCTCGCCGGCCCCGGTCACCAGTTGGCCGGTGGGAGAGCGGTGGAAGCCGCCGTCGCGCGTGTAGCGGAGTCCGTTGGGGGTTTGAACCTGGAAGAATCCTTCGCCCTCGATGGCCAGATCCAGTGGATTGCCGGTTGAGGTGAGCGCGCCCTGGTCCATGTCGAGCCGGTCGCCGCCCAGTAGGCCGAAGTTGTTCACCGTTTTACCCAGTTGCGAAGTGAGCGCGTCGGGGCCGAGGAGCACGGAGCGGAAGAACTCACGCTCGGCGCGGTAGCCGGGAGTCTGCGCATTGGCCAGGTTGGCGGCGGCCGTGTCCAGGGCCTGGGTGCGCGCCACCAGTCCGGTCATCGCCGCATAAAATCCACTGTCCATCGTTCCACCTCTGAGCAATATTGATCACTGCAGATAGAGGACCGGAAAGGCGCGGAAGGGATTAGAACAAGATCAGAATGATGGGAGAGTCCGTTCAAGCGACTTAGCAGGTCAGCAAGTCAGCTAGTCAGCGCCGGGGATGGGCCGATCCCCCGAACTGCCTCCCAGGACTCCGCCGAGAAGCCGGAGGTTACTGCAGCCCGTCGCAGATAATGGTGACTTCGAAGCTGCCGCCGTCGAAGCGGTAGGCGTGAACCAGCTTGAACTCCGGGGCCTGGACGTGCAGGTTGTAATCCCGGCCGGTGATAACGGCTGGAATCGATAAACCGCAGTTGGCGGCCAGATTTGGGACTTTGCCCTTCCACGCTCCGGCCAGCATGTTGCCGATTTCGCCGATCCCGTCCTTGACGGTGTCATCAACTTCTGCAAACTCCATGCCCGTCATAGCCGCCGCGATCTTGATGGCCGTCGAGCTACCGCTCTTGAAGAGGCAGGCTCCGCTCAGCAGTCCGCCAAAGCCCACCACCGCGGTGACCGACTCGGGCTCAAGATCGACCGGCCCGGAATCGCGCTGGCAAACGATCCCCAACATCATCTTGAAGACCTCTTCCACGGTCTCATCCAGATTCTTCGGATCGGACACCAACTGCAACGATCCTCGCAACGATACGGGCATTACTCGCTCCATTTCCTTTACGCCGCCTTCTCGCGCTGTGGCGATTGCGGCCTTACGCACTCCATTCAAAAGCACATCGATACCTCCCGGCTATGCCGGCTGCAAGAGCGGCAATACCCGTTCCTTGACCTGCTCGGCCGTGAAGGGCTTGCGAATATATCCCTGCGCGCCGGCCAGGATGGCCTGTTTGACATGCTCCTCGCTGGATTCGGTGGTGATCATCACCACCGGGACGCCGGGCGCTAAATTCTGTGCGCGCAATTGGCGCAGGAACTCAAGGCCGTCCATCGACGGCATGTTGATATCGGAGAGAATCAGGTCTACCTGCTTGGCCTTGAGCAGATCAAGACCCTCAGTGCCGCTCGAAGCCTCGTACACCACCATCGAGTCAAGGCCCGCCTGGCGAAGCGATCGCTCCACAATCTTGCGCATAACCGACGAATCGTCGACGATCAGGGTTCGAATTTCACTCATGCGGTGTTCCTCTTTCGTTTCTATCGGCGGCAGGGAAGAATTCTTGAAGCTTCCTGGGATTCAATCTTGCCGCCTTTGCTCGCGGGTTAGATTTCAGTGATTGGAGCAAATTCTCAATGGATGCCTATCGAACAGATAAGATCGCGCACCGAGCCGAGGTCCGGCACTGGGCCGTTCTGGGGATGAACCGTCATCCGCAGCCAGAGGCAATCGTGGACCCTCACGAGTTCAGAGTCGATGGGCCGCGCCTTTTCAATTGTTTTGGAGATCGCATGCACCACCGCGGATTCCGTAGACGCCTCGATCAGCTCAACGGGGGGAAATCTGGCGCTCAACATGCGGGTGTGTGCCGGGCCGAAGAGCGATCCCTGTACCAGCCCGCATTCGACGCGCAATCCCGTCATGCGCTCGATGGCCAGCGCCAGCACCGGGTCGAGCCGGTCCTCGAAACCGAGGTAGAGCAGCGCGCCGGCGGCCACGCGCAGGGGCAGCGCTCCGAAGGCATCGATAAAGAGCCGCGGCATCAGGCCGGTGAGCGCCTCGGCGTCGTGAAAGTCCAGCGGGAGCACCGGACAGCTCCACTGCAGGCCCAAGGCGCGTGTGACCAGCTTCTCGTCCACACCTTGATTGCGAACCAGCCAGTGGCCCAGCCGGCCGCCCCCAGCCGCTTTCTGCGCATCCAAAGCTCCGCGCAACTGGTGGGGCTTAATCCAACCCTGCTCGAGCATGGTGAGGCCCAGAGGGATGCGATGCCGATGCGGCTCGGGGACAGTCACCCGGCCTTCCAACTCGCGGCGCACGGCGGCAGCGACACGGATGCGGGTGCAGGCCGGCGAGCAGGTCCATCCGCGCTCAAAGACGGGTGCCGAGCGACTACGAAACAGGTGCAACCATCCGGAACCGCAACCGGGATTGGCGCAGGTCTCGAACCATCCCGGACGCCCCGGTCGCAAAATGGCTTCATGCTCCGGGCGCCAGCCGGGCTTATATTCGTGTTCCGCAGCCCGGCCTGCCGGGATCAGAGCCAGCGCCGGGGCGACGATTCGATTGCTGGTTTCGTCCGGCTTGCGCCTTAGAACAGGCATCGAATACTCTCCAGACGCTTGCGGGGCGCGGCCACCTCGGTGATGCGCAGCCCGAAGTTGCCATTGACCAGAACCACTTCGCCGCGGGCCACGATCTTGTCGCCTACGATCAGATCGACCGGGTCGGCGATATGGCGGTCAAGCTGGACCACGTCGCCCGGCCCCAGGTCGAGGATTTCTCCGAGGGGCATCTCGCGGCAGCCAAAGCGCAGAGATGCGTCGAGCTCGACATCCAGCAACAGCTCGAGGCCCGGACTGAGGGCCGGCGCGGCCGTGGCGGAGGGTGTTGTAGCGGATGGTAGCGGCGGCTCCGGCGCAGCGGGCTTCGCAGGTTCCGCTTTGGCCGTCGGGGCCGCCTTGACCTCGTCGCGAACCAGGATCGTCCAGGCCCGGTCTCCGGACTTCAACTCGAAGGCGCGGGAGATTTTGCTCTCTCCATCGGTGGGCTCAAAGCTCTCCACGCGGCATTTCTTTCCCGTGGTGGCCAGCAGATCTCCCGAGGCAGCTTCGGCAACCTCGCGCAGCAGCTCCGCCCATCCCGCCTTCTGGTCGGACCCCTCGCCCAGCAGGGGCGATTCCAAAATGGCGCCGTCGAGCATCACAGCGAAGCGGCCTGCCGGGTCGCCGGACAGGATCGCGGCAAAGCCGAACGAGCCCGGAGAGAGCGGTTTGGGTAGCGACTCGGACAACTGCGGCTCGCCTGCCAGAGCCTGCGCAAACAGGGCGGTCGCGGTCCCTATCCAGCAGTCAAGGTAGGTCTTCATTGCCGAGCCTCCGCGATGGGGCGCTCCATGCGGGCTCCGCGGTGCAGACCGTGGCGGATGGCCTGCGCTTCAGAAAGTGCCTGGCCCCCTACCTGCCATACGGGCAGGGTGTTGGCGGGCAGATCGAGGCGGAGAATGGTTCCTGGTTCCAGGCTTTCAATGGTGCTTGCCATAAGGCGCACGGTGGGCAACTGCAGGCTGCCGCCAAAACGGATACGGCGCGCGGAGGCTTCCATACGCGCCCGGGTGTCGCCGGCGTGGCGGCGGCTTCGTCCCCAGTCGGATGTCAGGCGGCGCAGGATGGTGTTGGCGACGACTGCGGGAAAGGCCAGGTTGAGCAGGCCGGAGCTGTGCGGCATGCGAATCTCGAAACTCAGGCAAAGCGTCTTTTCAGTCACCGACATGATGCGCGCCACCTGGGTCTGCATCTGGCGGCGCTCGAAGTTGAAGCTCAGGCCGACCGGCTGCCAGGCCGCAGTGAGCTCGCGGCAGATAATCTCGACCACCGACGCCAGAATCGATTCCTCGATGTCGGTAAGCTCGCGCAGCGGGCCGTCTTTGCCCTCGCCGCCGAGAAGAAGATCGATGATCGGAGGAGCCAGAGCCAGGTCGAGTTGCAGCACCGACAGCGCGCCTAAAGGCTCAAGGCGAACGGAGGCCACGTAGCTGATCTCGGGAATGCGCAGCAGAAACTCGTTGAACTGGATCTGCTCGGCGGAGACCAGGTTGACCTGAAAGCGGGTGCGCAGCCATGCGGCAAGATTATGGGTCAGGTTGCGGGCGAAAAGATCATTCAACATGCTGATGGCGCGCAACTGTTCGTTGGAGATCTGGCCGGCCGAGGAGAAATTGTACGGCAGCACCTTGGCCTGCACCTCGGGCCGCGCAGCATCCGGCGTCGAACTGCGTGCCGCCTGGAAGAGGGCATCGATCTCGGTCTGCTGAAGCGTCTTTTCCATTTTCCTATTTCATTTTCAGTGGTGGGTGGACCGTGGTGAGCAATCAGCTCCTGTTCCTTGCTTTCTCACTGCCGGGTGCGGACTGTCGCCTTGCGCAACGCAGTCCGTTCCAGAGTTCCGCGCGCGACCAGATCCTTGAGAGCACCCCGCATATGCATCACCGCCGAAGCATGAACCTGCGAAACGCGCGACTCAACCACCCCCAGCGCCAGACCGATCTCGCGCATGGTCATCTCCTCGTAGTAGTAGAGGGTCATCACCAGGCGCTCGCGGTCGGGAAGATTGGCGATCGCTTCAGAAAGCCGGTCCTCGAGTTCGCCGCGCAGGCAATGAAACAGCGGATCGTCTTCCGGGCGGCCGGGGATGTAGGCCAGCTCCTCCTCGCCCGAATCTTCGTTGCGCTCCATGTGCAGGGTACCGATCTCGAGGCCTTTCAGATCACCCAGCAACTGCTGATACTCCACCAGGCTCAAGGTCATCTCAACGGCGACCTCGGCTTCTCCCGGCGCGCGGCCCATTCGGTGCGTCAGGACGCGAATGGCTTCCTCGACCGCGCGGCCTTTGCGGCGCAGCTCGCGGGGACTCCAGTCGAGGGTGCGCAGGCTGTCCAGAATCGCGCCGCGGATGCGGAACTGCGCATAGCTGCGAAACTGCACCTGCTTGGTGGGGTCGAATTTGGAGAAAGCATCCATCAACCCGACCACGCCGGCAGAGACCAGGTCTTCAATGTCGACATGCTGCGGAAGCCGCTCGTGAATACGGCGGGCGAGAAAGCGGACGATGGGCAAGTGCTCCAGCAGAACCCGCTCCTGCTCGCTGCTCAGCGCGCCCCCGCCGGAACCGCCGGGCGGATAGCCACCCGGAGCCACAGCGCGCCGCACCGGGCCTGGAGTTCCCGCAGTAACCGCCGCTTCGAGTCCCATTTGTCCCCTTCATCCAATCTCCAGGGCGATTTCCTCCCGGCTCATTGGTCCTACGTTGTATTCATCCGCCCGAATCAGCGCACAGTGCCCACCGGCCGCAAACGGATTTCGGCGGGAATCTCTGCGGCGGCAATCACTGCCAGGCGCGGAAAAACCGGCTCAAGCCAGCGCTTGACGTGATAGCGGGCTGGACTAGGACAAAGAAGCACGGGGAGGGCCGCAGCGGATGCGCCGCCGATAAGCTGCCTCACAGAATCTGCCAGGCGGCGTACGACGGGCGTTGCCGGCGGTGCCTGGGCGGCGAGCAGACGCTGTCCGCCGTCGGGAGACAGCGTGGCCAGAATTTCCTCTTCGAGTGCGGCATCGAGCAGCAGCACCGGCAACTGGCCATCGGCGTCGAGCAGCGGCGTCACCAGTCGGCGTCCAAGCGACTGGCGCGCGGCCTCCACCAGCGCGACCAGGCCCTTGTTGACGGGAGCAGTTTCGAGCAGCGCTTCGAGAATCGAGCCGAGGTCGCGGATGGACACGCGCTCGCGCAGCAGTTGCTCCAGAACCCGGCCTACCTCCCCGAGGGAAAGCAGCTTCGGCACCAGCTCCTCGATTAATTTCGGATGGCTGTCATTGAGCGCGTCCATGAGGCGCTTGGTCTCGGCGCGGCCCAGCAATTCGAAGGCGTGGCGGCGAATCAGCTCGCCGAGATGGGTGGTGATGACCGTGACCGCGTCGACAACCGAGTAGCCGGCGGCGATGGCCTGGTCTTCGAGAGCCGCAGCGATCCAGATGGCGGGAACGCCAAAGGCCGGCTCGCGCGCCTCCCTCCCCGCTAACGGACGGCGGTGCGGGTCTCCAGAGACTGCCAGAAGCTGCGCGCCCTCCGTCTGCCAGCGGCCAATCTCCATCCCGCGCATCGAGAACAGGTATTCGCGCGGTTTGAGACGCAGGTTGTCGGAGATATGCACGGGCGGGATCAGGAAGCCCAGTTCAGAGGAGAGGTGGCGTCGCAGGGATCGAACGCGGTTCAAGAGCTGGCCGCCCTGCTTTTCGTCGACCAGCGGAATCAGCTGAAAGCCGATCTCAAGCGTCAGCTCTTCCAGTTTGAGAAGCTGAGCCAGGTCGGAGCCCTGGGCCTCGGCGGTTTTCTTCTTCTTGTCGTTAACCTCCGGCTCGAGGGGCGGCGCGGTGAGGGCGCGGGCGGAGACGCGGCGGGCTCCCCAGTAGAGCGCGCCGGCAACGGTGAGGAAGGCCAGCTTGGGCAGGCCGGGAATCAGGCACATGGAGGCTGAAACCAGGCTGGCTAGATAGAGCGTTCCCGGCTTGGCCAGCAATTGCTGGCGAATCTCCGCGCCCAGCAGGCCTGCCGAGTTGGCGCGGGTGAGGGTAATGCCGCCGGCCACGGAGACCAGCAGCGACGGAATCAGCGTGACCAGGCCGTCGCCGACGGTGAGAACTGTGTAGGTGCGCGCGGCTTCAGACAGCTCGACGCCCTGTTGCAGGGTTCCGATGAGCAGGCCGGCGATAATGTTGATCGCTGTAATCAGAATGGTGGCCAGCGAGTCGCGCTGATTGAAGCGCGCCGCGCCGTCCATTGCGCCGTAGAACTCGGCTTCGCGGGCAATAGCCTGGCGACGGCGGCGCGCCTCGGCCTCGTCGATCAGGCCGGCATTCATGTCCGCGTCGATGGCCATCTGCTTGCCCGGCAGGGCGTCCAGCGTAAAGCGGGCGGTGACTTCGGCGGTGCGGACTGCGCCGTGCGAGACAACCAGAAATTGAATGGCGATCAGTGCCAGGAAGAGCACGAAGCCGACCACGTAATTGCCGCCGACAACGAATTGGCCGAAGGCTTCGATGACTTTGCCGGCCGCTGCGGTGCCTTCAGAACCGTGCAGCAGGATGCGGCGGCTGGAGGCGATGTTCAGTGAGAGCCGGAAGAGCGTCAGCAGAAGCAGGAGCGTGGGAAAGACGCTGAGTTCGACGGCGCGGCGGATCTGCACCGCGGAGAGAAAGACGATGATCGAGGCGGCCATCGAAAGCGCCAACAGAAAATCTAGTGCCGCGGCGGGAAGGGGCACCAGCATGACGAACACCACACTGATGGCGGCCAGGGGCAGCACAAATTCGCGCAGTCGCTGCATGAAGGTTTGCGCATGCGGCGGTCCGGGAGCCAGAGCCGTGGTGCTCATGGCTGGACTCCCGGCGAAGGACCTGTGCCATCGGGCTGGCTAGAGGAGCGAACTCCAGGGATCGCGCGGGCGGCGGCGGTCCCGGCGCGAGCAGCCTGCGCCTGAGTGCGGGCAGTGGCTTCGCGCGCGCGGCGGTCGCGGAGTTCGGATTCAACCCGCTGCCGGTAGAGGTAGGCGAGGATGGCGGCTACGGCAGCGTAGAGATCGACCGGAATCGCCTGGCCCACCTCGACCGACCGGTAGAGCGATTGCGCCAGCGGTGGATTCTCGATGATCGGCACGCCGGACCAGCGGGCTTCGGCCTTGATCTCCTCGGCCAGCAGGTTGCGTCCCTTGGCCACTACTTTGGGCGCTTCCATGGTGGTGAAGTCGAAACCCAGCGCCACGGCATAGTGTGTGGGATTGGTCAAAACCACAGCCGCCTTCGAGACATCGTCCTTGACCCTCTTGCGGCGCATCTGGCGCTGCAGATTGCGGATACGGCCTTTGATCTGCGGGTTGCCCTCGGTCTGCTTCATCTCGTCGCGCTGGTCCTGGCGGCTCATTTTCAGGCGCGACTCGCGGCTTTGCCATTCGACCAGGTAATCGATCGCCGACCAGCCAAAGAGCAGCCACGCGGCGGCCAACAAAAGCCCGAAGGTATCCGCGCCCAGCATCTCCAGGCGCGCCGTAGAGAAGGGCGGCAGAGTCAGCTGCCTGGCGATGCGCTGCACCGCAAAGACGGCCAGCGCGGCCGCCGGAATCAGCGACTTGGCCAGGCGCGCGGCGGCGCGCAGCGAAAACAGATTCTTGATATTCGTGACCGGATTGATGCGGTCCGGTTTGAAGCCGATGGCGGTGAAATTGAAGCTGACTCCGCCCGTCTGCAAGACGCCGATTCCAAGCGTTGCCGCAGCCACCGCGGCCATGACGATGCCGGCGGGCCCGAGAATGCCTAGCGACAGTCGCCGCAGCGCGTAAAACGTGGGCGCCATGGTGGATGGTTCCCAGTGCGCGGCCGATGACAGGTCGAGAAAGCCGGCAAAGCTTTCCCGCCAGGCGATCAGAATATGGCTGCCCAGCGCGCCCAGCAACATCACGCCGGCCAGGGTTCCCGCCGCCGCGGAGAGCTCGCGGCTATGCAGAATGTCGCCTTCCTTGCGCGCCTGTTCGCGGCGGTGCTGGGTTGCCTGTTCGGTCTTTTCCCCGGCCATCGGCTAACCTCCCAGCCCATGAACCGAATTGGGGACGGGCAGCGAAATCAGCCGCTCAGCCAGGTCGAGCAGGCCGGCGAATCGCGCCTCGATGAAACGGGGCCAAAGCGCCAGCGAGCCGGTCAGAAGGGCGAATCCGGTCAAGGTCTTGATGGGTACGGTGAGCGACATGACGGGCAATTGAGGACTCAGCTTGCCGAGCAAAGAGATGGCGACCTCGACCAGCATGGTGGCCGCGAGCACCGGCGCAGCCAGTTCCAACGCGGCCAGGAAAATGCCGCCCGCGGCGTGGACGATTTCGAGCGCGGCGGCCGGCGCCAGGGCGTAGGCTCCCAGCGGGACGGCGCGAAAGCTGCGCACCATCGAGGCCAGCACGATGCGGTCGAGACCCGCCGTGATGACCACCAGCGTGCCCATCAGCTGAAACAGGTCACCGAGCAGCGGCGTCTGGATGGAGGAAGTGGGATCGATGAGGTTGACCGCGGAGAAGCTGAATTGCATGCCCACAATCTGGCCGGCGAAGAGCATCATTTCGGTCATCAGGGTGAGCGTGAGGCCGTAAACCAGGCCCACGGCCAACTCGCCCAACAGCGCGGAGAAGTTGATTGTGACCGTGGCCTGCGGCAACGCGGCCACCAGCGGAGCCAGCAGAAACGCCACAGCGCCCACAAAAACTGCCTTGGTGCGCATGGGCAGCGCTGTTGACGAAAAGAAGGGAGCAAAGGCCACCATACCGCTCACCCGCACCAGGACCAGCGTCATGGCGGTGAGGAAATGAGTCCAGTCGAGGTTAGTTGTATGTGGCATAGGTATTGTGCTCATGAAGACTGAAGTGATTTCTGTGGACTTTCTTTATCCCAGAAAACGGTGAAAATCCCCCAGCAGCAGCCGGGTGTAATTGGCCATCCGGGCCAGGAACCACGGCATGCCTGCCAGCATGATGAGAGCGATGGCGGCCAGGCGCGGGACGGAGGTGAGCGACTGCTCCTGCAAGCTGGTCAGGGTCTGCACCAGGCTCAGCAGAAAGCTCAACAGCGCGGCGGCAATCAGCAGTGGCGCAGCCAGAATCATGGCCTCCTTCATCAACTGGCGCAGCAGGTCGGCGACCATGTCGGGTGTCATTGAAATTCCTCTCAAAAGCTCTTTAATAGCGAATTGGCCAGCAGGTTCCAGCCATCCACCATGACGAAGAGCAGAATCTTCAGCGGCGTTGAGATCACCACGGGCGGCAACTGAAACATGCCGATCGAGGTGGTGATCGAGGCGGTGACAATGTCGATCAGCAAGAAAGGTAGGAACAAGACCGCCCCAATGGCGAAGCCGGCCTTCAGCTCCGACAGGATGTAAGCCGGAACCACCACCCGCATGGGCAGATCATCGGGCGCATTGGGGCGCGGAACCTGTCCGGCCGCGGTAAACAGGGCCAGGTCTTTCTCCCGGGCATAGCGCAGCAGAAAGTGCTTTACCGGCGCGGCGCCGTGGTCGATGGCCTCCCATCCCGTCAGCTGGCCGGCACGATAGGGTTCCACCGCCTGCTGGTCTACCTGTGTCAGCACCGGCGTCATCAGAAACCAGGTCATCATCAGTGCCAGTCCCATCAGCGTCGGATTGGAAGGCGCGGTCTGGGTGCCCAGGGCCTGGCGCAGGAAATGAAAGACCACCAGCAGCCGCACCATGGGGGTCATGGCCATCAGGATGGCGGGCAGCAGGGTGATCAGCGTCAGGACGAAGAGGATGGTCCAGGGCGTCGAGTCCGAATTGTGGAGCCGCTGGCTCAGATCGGGGAGCAACGGCGTTTGCGCCTCGGCCGCCGCACGGCTCAATTCCCAAAGACCTACCAAGAAACCCTCGCGGCTGGCTTGCGCGCCCGGTCATCCTGGTTCCGTCCATCAAGTGCATAAAAAGCCGGAGTGCCTTCGGGCGAGGTGGCTACGAGAAAGCGGCGGCCTTCGGCCTCGACCAGCGCCAGCGATTGCCGCGGCGCCAGGGCGATCCTTTCCAGAATGGCAAGGCGCGGCTCGGAGCGGCGCACCACGCGCAGCTTTTTGAGCAGCCATCCGGCCAGCCCGCCGATCTGCCTGCCGGGCTGACTTCCGACGCGCGCTACTGTATTTGACCCTGTCGTTGCCGCGCTCCCGGTCGCTTGCTGCTTCATTCCCCTGCCTCTCCTCCGCCTTCGCTTCTTCCCACGAGTTCCGGACGCTCAGGCCAGCCGGGTTACACGCACCGCGAGTTTTGTATCAATCACTTCGAATTCGCTCCAGGCCAATTGCACAGGTCCGGAAGCCAAGGGAACATCGTCGCCGTGCCCCCAATCGGACTCGATCAGGTGGCTCGGCTCGAGGGCCAGCAGATCGCGCACACGAAAATTCCGGACCGGAACCGAGACGTCTAGTTCCACCGGCAGCCGCGCAACACGGGCAGATATCCCGCTCTCTTCCCCCGCCAGCGACTGATGAGGCGAAGGCACCAGCGCCTGTTCGGCCCCCATCGCGTCGGCAAGTCCGCTTCCGGTTCCGTTCTCTTGCTCGTTCGCTGGAGGCGAAAGTGGACGCGCAGTGGCCATTTGCTTATGAAGCAGGCAGCAGCGTGTCCAGAGTAGGAGCAGATGGATTGGAAAGCTCTAACGGAATGGCGGGCTGCGCGCAGTCCGGGTTTCGCAGCCTGATACCGCCAAGTTGCATCGCTGCTACACTGAAAGTGGATTACTCTCTGCGGTTGGCGAGGCTTGAAGCAGGCCCGCGACCGCCTTGGAATTGAGGTCAGGAACTATGCCGGAACAGAACGGAAACAATAACTTTTCAGGAACCAGCCTGCGACTCAAAATTGGGCTTGCGGAAATGCTCAAGGGCGGCGTCATCATGGACGTAATGAACGTGGAGCAGGCGCGCATTGCCGAGGAAGCCGGAGCAACTTCGGTGATGGCTCTGGAGCGCGTGCCGGCCATGATCCGCGCCGAGGGCGGCGTAGCCCGTATGGCCAAGCCCTCGCTCATCAAGCAGATCATCCAGGCAGTCTCAATTCCGGTGATGGCCAAGGCGCGCATCGGTCACTTTGCCGAAGCGCAGATCCTGCAGGAGCTGGGCGTCGACTTCATCGATGAGAGCGAAGTGCTCACCCCGGCTGACGAGGCGCACCACATCGACAAGCATGCCTTCACGACCCCTTTCGTCTGCGGCGCGCGGAACCTGGGCGAAGCTCTCCGGCGCATTGCCGAGGGCGCAGCGATGATTCGGACCAAGGGCGAGGCCGGTACCGGCGATGTGGTTCACGCCGTCCAGCACATGCGCCAGATCACCAGCGAGATGCGCGCACTGACCGTCCTCTCGGATCAGGAGCTTTACAAGGTGGCCAAGGACCACCAGGCGCCCTATGAGTTGATCCGCATGGTTGCCAAGACCGGCAAGCTGCCAGTGCCGAACTTCTCCGCCGGCGGCATAGCTACACCGGCCGATGCGGCTCTGATGATGCAGTTGGGCGCCGAAGCCATCTTTGTAGGTTCAGGAATCTTCATGAAGGAACGCGCCACGCCTTTGGACGTAGAAAATGACCCCAAGGAGCGCGAGGAAGCCGTTAGCCGCGCCAAGGCAATCGTTGCTGCCACCACCCATTACAACGACCCCAAGATACTGGCCGAAGTCTCCGAACAGGTGACCGGGACCATGAAGGGGTTGGCCGCCGCCGCATTGGAAGAGTCTCAACTATTGCAGACGCGCGGCTGGTGAGCTGGCCGTTCAGGCGGACGCTTCGCGTGGCCCGCGCCATACGAAAGGCGCGGGATTTCGGCTATTGTCTGACCACTTTGCGTGGCATGACCGAAAGCGACGGCGCACAACTTTAGGCGCGCTGAAAAACCTTAAGCAAAAAACCGGATTGGTAAAGATAGAGCTCGACTAAGAAACTAGTTTGGCATCCACCAATTCTTCCAACCGTTGTGTTCAGCACTGAAATCCTGAATATTCCCACAACGAAAGCAGATAAGTTTCATCCTGAACTCATTGGCTTGCCCAAGTAGTCGATATTCTCCTTCAACGCAAAAGAGACAGTGTTGCTTAGCCTTCAGATCAAGTACATGTGCGTTCATCACGGTTTTGCGTATCACACAATCCAGCGCCGCGATCAGCGCGCCACCATCCTGAATTCGCTCTTTGGGCTGCTCGACAATGGTCTTATCCAGAAATTCATAGATGAACTGCATATCCCTTTCGGGTGACCCCGTCTCGCTTCGGGTCAAATCGTATTGTTTCTCACGGTGCTTCTCACGAGCAAAGGACTTCCCACTTAAAAGAAAATAGAGAACTTTACCAAGCGAATACACGTCTGCAGCCGGTGTAACGTCGTCTTGACGACCATCCTCTAGTTCGGGTGCCATGAAATAGCGGGGGCCGACTGCCTCCTGGGTTTCTGTATGCCGCTCCTGCTCTCCGAGATGAAGGCAAAGCCCGAAGTCACCCACGGCAATGGAGCCATCACCACGGATTAGAATGTTTTTCGGTTTAAGATCTCGGTGAACAATTGGCTTCGCATTTGTATGTGCTGCGGCAACTGCCGAACAAATCTTGCGAAATAGCAAGAGCTTTTCGAGGAGAGTTTCGGCCTCCAAATGAACGCCGAGCCGCGTGGCGCGTCCTTCGCTTTTTTTGATCTGAGGCAGGAACTTGGCAGCGATTACGTCCAAACGGCGAGCGTCTGCTACAGGCAGGTGGTGGACATGGTCATATGACTAGTGATATGACTATGTGAGAGGTGGATTTTCATGCCCTGGCAGGTCTTTGACGCAAAAGCTCGATTCAGCGAGTTCCTGGAAGCTACGCTCAAGGAGGGACCGCAGATCCTGACCCGCCGCGGAGTTGAGACGGCCGTCCTGGTGCCAATCGATGAGTGGAAACGCCTGAAGGCCGTTGCGCGGCCATCCCTCAAGGACATTCTGCTTGACCCTGGCGGTCCTCGATTTGAGGACATCGTACCTCCGCGGGGAGAAGACGCTTCCCGTCCGGCGGTTGATTTCGAGTAAGCGCATGTACCTGCTCGATACAAACGTGATTTCCGAGACGCGCAAGCCACGCCCCAATCCAGCAGTTCTCGATTGGATTCGTTCCACAGACCGGAATGCAATGTTTCTCGCTGCCGTGAGCTTGGGCGAGTTGCAAAAAGGTGTGGAGATTACACGTCGACAGGATATTGCGAAGGCAGAAGAGATAGCCGGCTGGATCGACCGTGTCGCATCGGCTTTTGAGATTCTCCCGGCGGATGAGTCCGTCTTCCGCGAATGGGCTCGGCTCATGAAAGGTCGATCCAATCCTAAGTGGGAGGATGGGCTGATCGCCGCAACCGCTCGCGTCCACCGCCTGGTTGTCGTAACTCGTAACATAAAAGACTTCGAGGAATTTCCCGTGCAGCGCTTCAATCCCTTTCCAATCGGAACAGGAGAACAGGATTGACACAAGAACACGAACGGCCTCGCATCGGGGTCCTCGCCATCCAGGGCGACTATGCGGCTCATGCGGAGGCGCTTGCGGAGGCAGGGGCTGAGCCGGTTGAGGTGCGCAAGCCGGAACAGCTTGCCGGGTTGGATGGGCTGATTCTTCCTGGGGGAGAATCAACGACCGTGCTGCGGTTTCTGGAGAAGCGCCAGTTTTTTGATTTGCTGCTTGAATTCTGCGCTGCCAAGCCGGTGTTCGGGACGTGTGCTGGGGCGATTCTGCTGGCGAGGGAGGTGCGTAACCCGCCGCAACGCTCGCTTGGCGTGCTCGATGCAGTGGTCGAACGCAACGCTTATGGGCGGCAGATCGACTCGACCATCCTCACGGCAGAGACGGCGCTGCCCGGCGGGCCGCTGGAGATGGTCTTCATTCGGGCTCCTCGGCTGGTTGAGGCTGGGCCGGCGGTTGAGGTGCTGGCGCGGCGGGATGGGTCTCCGGTTCTGGTGCGCCAGGGCAACCTGCTGGCGGCTACCTTTCATCCCGAGCTCTCCGCGGACCGCCGGGTGCATCGGCTGTTTGTCGAGGCGGTCGGCGCGGCCCGAAGAAAATAACCCCGCGCCTGAAAACGGGACTCCGGACGCCCGATTTCTTCTCCGTTGAGAACGTTCCTGAAATTTTCAACCATCTTCTTCGATTCTGGATGCGTCCAAGGCAGAGTGAGTGTAATCTCATCCTCACAGGGGCCCCACGGCGGTTCTCCAGTCGCGGCAAGAGGAAACCGATACAGTCAAGTGGCTTTTGCCTTGAGCAAAAGCCACCTTCGCGAGGCTAAAAACGCCACTTGAACTGGAGAACCGCCTTCCATGCCTTCGATCTTTACGCCTTCCCCATCGGATACGGAACGGAAAGAGCCAGGAATCGGTGGCAAGCCGCCTGTTGACCGGCGACCGACCGGTGGCGGCGGTGGTGGCGGCGATGACGAATGGAACAGTGAGCGCGGCGGGCCGGGAGCGCAACTGAGGCGTGTTCGCTTTTATGTGCTCTTCGGCCTTTCGGCAGACATGATCTTCTTTGCGGTGCTGGTATTGTGCTTTTTCGTGCGCCAGACGGGCATGCTGATGGATCCCCGCACCCACCATTTCTACTCCGATTGGCGTCCGGTGGTGCTGCCGCGGATTCTGTACCTGAATACCGTGGTGCTGCTGCTGAGCAGCCTGACCATGGAGCGGGCGCGGCAGAACATTTTTCGCGAGATCGATGTGCTGGAGGAGTGGCTGGGGCTGGGCCGGCCGGCTCTCCGCGCCACTTTGCCCTGGGTTGGCGCAACGCTGGGTCTGGGAGCGCTGTTTCTGGCCGGACAGGCGATGGCCTGGAGAGAACTGACGGCGCAGGGCTTCGCCTTCGACCACTGGCGGGTGACTCCGGCAAGTTATTTCTTTTATGTCATAACCGGATTGCATGCCGCCCACCTGCTGGCCGGCCTGGTGGCCCTGGTCTTTTGCCTGACCGCTTTGGGGCGCTTCAGACGCGTCGAAAACCGCCAGATCGCGGTGGACTCGACCGCGTGGTTCTGGCACTTCATGACGGGAGCCTGGCTGGTGCTGATTGCGGTATTGGCGCTGGGGCAGTAAGCTGAGCGGTTTGGGTTCGAGGTTTCCCAGCCGGGCTCATCTCATCGTTTGCGTTGACAATGCTTCAGTGAAAGCTATGCAGCGCGAAGATGAAACGCCGAGCGAAGGCGATCGATAACCGTCATCACTTCCGGGCATTCAAAGTAGACCTGGCGATTGAGAGCCATAAGCAACTGCACCGCCTCCAGTTCGCCATTCCCAGGTGACATTTGAGCGCCGTTGTGGATGAATTCGTCGGTCAGGTACTCGATTGCATGGCCCAGAATCTCAAGGGCGTGCCCGGCCTGCGGAGTGATGCGGCGACGGCGATTGGGGCGAACATGGCTGGTGGACGCTACCGGCGCGGCAAGCCGAATGGAGAAGCCGGTGGTCATGGAGACTGCCATGGTGTTAATCCTCACCCTTTTTTTCGACCACGATGGCAATCTATGTGGATCACCAACGTACTCTGTTCCAGAAAAGGTCAACCTCTTCTTGAGCGTCCTTTTGGGATTCGCCGTGATCTAGCTCACCTTTGAACTTCGTCGCTCACTGGTCTATCGGAATGAGTTGAACGGCTCTTTAACATCCCGTTAACAACTCTACCCAGTGCGCGAAGGGAATCCCCTTAGTGAACATAATCCCGGGCCATAGAGAGAGGGCAATCACCCGTTTTGGGCAGCACGTCCCTATTTGGAGCCAGAGCGCTTGCTCTCGTCTTTCTGCATTCGCCTTTTCAGCAACAGCCAAAACGTATGCGTGGAGCTTGGTTCACGCGTCGTCCCGAGTCCCGCCATGTGGGTTAAGAGTTGCACGACTCGGAGAAATATTACGCAATCGCACCGTCTCGCGAATCTGGTGCGCATACGTGGGAAGATCGCGGCTGAGAATCATCCATCAACGTCTCTTCAGACTGGCCTGCGCCTTGACGGGATGAGGCTGAAAACCTAAGCTCAAACCAGCGTCCTGTTGGAATGGGCTGTGGCCCACCGCAGGCGCAATCTTCAAAGGATTCTTCCGGATTGGGCGGCATGGCTCCGAATATCCCGTATACCTGGCAATATGTTCCGCTGTTCATGCAGATTGTGGCCGTGGTGCTGCTTGGGGTGGGAATGGTGGTCGCATCTTGGTATGTGGGCCGGCACCGCAATACAGTCACCAAGCTGGCTGCGTATGAATGTGGCATCGTCGCCGAGGGAGACGCTCGGGGGCGCTTCAGCGTGCGCTTTTACCTGGTAGCCGTTCTGTTCATCCTGTTCGACGTGGAAGCCGTGTTCATGATGCCGTGGGCGGTGGTCTATCGAAAACTGCCACAGCTCACCGGCGCCTCGCGGCTGTTCGGATTCTGGGAGATGGTGGTTTATCTGGGCTTTGTGGCCGTGGGCCTCTACTACATCGTGCGCAAGGGCGTCCTGAACTGGAGCCAGGACAAGGCGGACCTCTGAAGATGAGCGATGCGAAGACATTCATAGGCAAAGCGGCAGTGCTGGAAGGACTTCCCGAACATCCTGCCGTGAAGGCCATCCTTGCGTGGAACCCTGAAGCGCTGATCGATGCAAAATTTGATTTTGACGAGCTGACGCTCACTATTGCGCCGGAAGAGATTCGCGCAGCGTGCGCGACCGCAAAGGCGGCGGGATACAACTTCTTTGAAGACATGACTGCGGTCGACTGGTTTCCTGCCTCGCCACGTTTTCAGCTCAGCTACCACATTCTCTCGCTCACAATGAAAGAGCGCATCCGATTGCGGGTGCTGCTTGACAATGCGAGTCCAGCCGTCGAGTCGATTACGCCGGTTTGGGCAGGCGTCGATTATTTCGAGCGGGAAGTCTTCGACCTGTTCGGTATCCGCTTCGAGGAGCATCCCAACCTGCGCCGCATCATGATGCCCGAGGAGTGGGTGGGCCATCCCCTGCGCAAGGATTACCCAGTGGAGGGATACCGCTAATGCATCTCTCCTTCCAACCTCCGCCGAAACCACAGCTGCCAAGCGTCGATTTCCTTAAGAAATCGACACCCTTCGAACAGGCTGCAAGGGCTATTTTCGAAGGAGGGATGCATAAATGACCGAGCAAGCAGGCATGCCCGTTCTTGAGCCGGCACAGGGCGCCAAAGACCAGCACATGGTCATCAACATGGGGCCGCAGCATCCGGCTACACATGGGGTTCTGCGCCTGGTGGTGGAGATCGACGGCGAGATTATTGTCCGCGTCTATCCCGAGATCGGCTATCTGCATACGGGCATCGAGAAGACCTGCGAGGCCAAGTTTTATCACCAGGTGGTGCCGCTGACGGATCGCATCAACTACCTCGATCCGCTGTCGAATAATCTTTGCTATGCGCTGGCCGTGGAAAAGCTGCTGGGGCTTGAGATTCCACCAAAGGCGCAGTGGATGCGCGTGCTGCTTGCGGAGTTGAGCCGGCTAAACTCGCACCTGATCTGGCTGGGAACGCATGCCATGGATATTGGCGCGCTCACTGTTTTTCTTTACACGTTTCGCGAGCGGGAAGATATCCTGCGCCTCTTTGAAGCCGTTGCCGGGCAGCGGATGATGCTCAGCTACATCCGCATTGGCGGTTTGGCAATGGAGCCGCCGCTGGATTTTCTTGACCGCGTGCAGGCATTCATCCAAACTTTTCCGGAAAAGATCGACGAGTATGCCAACCTGCTCACCGGCAATCCTATATTTCGCAACCGGCTCAAGGGCGTGGGACATTTGTCCGCCGAGGATGCGATTGCGCTGGGCGTGACGGGGCCGCCGCTGCGCGCGTCGGGTGTGGATCTCGATCTGCGCCGCGATATGCCGTACTCAAGCTATGAGAAGTTTCAGTTCAACGTGCCGGTATCGAACGACTGCGATTGCTGGGCGCGGTATGAGGTTCGGCTGGTGGAGATGCGCGAGAGCGTGAAGATCATTCAGCAGGCGCTGGACGGCATGCCGGAGGGCCCGGTGAAAGCTGACGCGCCGAAAATCGTGCTGCCCGATCGGGAAAAGATGAAGACGCAGATGGAGGCGTTGATCCATCACTTCAAGATTGTGACGGAAGGCTTTCAAGTGCCGGCGGGCGAGGTTTACCAGGGAATTGAAGCCGGGCATGGGCTGACCGGCTACTATATTGTTTCGGACGGCACAGCCAAGCCTTACCGGGTACACATGCGCTATCCTTCGTTTCCAACATTGCAGGCGCTGGAAGTGATGTGCAAAGGCCGCATGCTGGCCGACCTGGTTGCGGTGATTGGATCGATCGATATTGTGCTGGGGGAGATTGATCGATGAAAGCAGGGGTTAGGGATTAGAGAGGAGCGAGTTTTGTGTCAGGGCATGACTTCAGTCATGCCGCAAGAGGCGCCGAGCCCACTCGGGCTTTAGCCCCGGCGGTGCGAATCGTCTTGAAAGGGCACGACTTCAGTCGTGCCGAATAGGCAGCAAAAAGGGTCCGGGCTTTAGCCCCTGAGGGAATGCGGGTTGGGACAAACCGAACTTATCGATGATTGCCATAACTCAAACACAGCTCAGTTATACGTCGAGTTATGGATTTCGCTCGCTTCGCTGCTGCGGAGCTATACCGCTGCACATGGGCTGAATGGCAACCGGCAGGCCACGGTCGAGTTGGGCGAGGAGCAGATTCTGCTACGGCACGGCGACGATTGGCTTGACTTGAAGCGCAAAGGAGCCGAAGTGCGCTGGCAGCGCGAGGATGGAAGGCAAGGAAAGCTGGAGTTCACGGATCACGGGAGATTGAGAGACGCGGGAGCGGGCGAGGAAGAGATGGATATGGCTGCGGAACGTTGGGCGCGGGAGCTGATGCAATGAGTCCGGAAACCATGTCCATCTTTTCTCCCAAACTGGCTGCGCGCTTCGATGCGCTGGTGGAGAAGTATCCGCTGCGCCGCTCGGCCCTGGTGCCGATGCTGCTCTATGCGCAGGATGAGATCGGCTACCTCTCTGACGCCGTGATCGCCGAAGTGGCGGAGCGCATCGGTGTTACTGAGCTCGAGGTGCGGAACGTGGCCAGCTACTACTCCATGCTGAGGTTCAAGCCGGCGGGCCGGTACAACGTGCAGGTGTGCACCAACATCAGTTGCATGCTGCGCGGGGCTTACGACCTCTACGAGCGCTTCCAGGAAGAGCTGGGCATTGGCCACAAGGGCGTCACGGCGGACGGGCTTTTCTCTCTCGAAGAAGTGGAGTGCATTGGCGCATGCTGCTGGGCGCCCGCCATCCAGGTCAACTACGACTTCCACGACGACCTCACGGCCGAACATGTGACCGGCATTCTGGAATCCTATCGTGGGCGGGCGCAGGCGGAACAGAAGGCTACCCATGCCTAGATTGGTCTCGCACCCCGACGAGGTAAAAGTGGTGAGCCAGCGCTTTGGTCTGGGCGCGGCAAACATCGACCGCTATATCGAACTGGGCGGCTATGCGGCTACGAAGAAGTGCCTGGAGCAAGGGCCGGAGTGGATCATCGAAGAGATGAAGGCGTCGAGCTTGCGCGGGCGCGGCGGCGCGGGGTTCCCTACCGGTTTGAAGTGGTCGTTTGTGCCCAAGCAGTCGGCCAAGCCCAAGTACGTGTTGGTGAATGGCGACGAGAGCGAGCCGGGAACCTGCAAGGATCATTTGATTTTTTTGCACGACCCTCATGCGGTGATTGAAGGGACCATTATTGCCGGTCTTGCCATCGGCGCGAAGACCGGCTTCATTTATCTGCGCGGCGAGTATCGCTATTTGCTGGAGATTATGGATAAGGCCGTCGCGGACGCATACGACAAAGGATTTCTCGGCAGAAATATATTTGGCTCCGATACAGAATTTCAAATCATTACGCAGAGCGGCGCGGGCGCGTACGAAGTGGGCGAAGAGTCGGCGTTGATGGAGTCGCTCGAAGGCAAGCGCGGCATCCCGCGCATCAAGCCGCCGTTCCCTGCCGTCGTTGGCCTCTATGGCGGACCAACAGTGATCAACAATGCCGAGACCATCGCCACCGTGCCGCACATCATCGACATGGGCGGCGCGGCGTTTGCGGCGATCGGTTCGGCGCGCAATGGCGGAACGCGCCTTTTCTCGATCAGTGGTCACGTGCAGCGGCCTGGTGTCTATGAATTGCCGATGGGATACAACCTGAAGAAGATGATCTACGAAGTGGGTGGCGGCATTCGCGGCGGACGCAAGTTGAAGGCGGTTGTGCCTGGCGGGTCGTCCACTCCGGTGTTGCTGCCGGAAGAAATTGAGAATCTGGGCATGGACTTCGACCAGGTAGGCAAAGCCGGCTCCATGCTGGGCTCGGGCGGCGTGGTGGTGATCGACGATCAGACCTGCATCGTCGAATTCGCGCTGCGGACGATCAGCTTTTATCAGCACGAGAGCTGCGGCTGGTGCATTCCCTGCCGCGAAGGGACAGACTGGCTGAAGAAGTCGCTGACGCGCTTCCACGCTGGATACGGTGTGGCCAAGGACATCGACAACATTCAGTACCTTGCGGAAAACATGCTGGGACGGACATTCTGCCCGCTGGGCGATGCAGCGGCCATGCCCACGATTGGATTCGTGAAGAAGTTCCGCAAGGAGTTTGAAGAGCACCTGAACGGCAAGCCCTGTCCGTTTGCGAAGCACGTTGAACTGGCCGTTGTTTAAGGACGCTGGAGACGAATGGCAGACGTAACCTTCACAGTCGATGGCAAGAAGCTGACCGCTCCGGCGGGGATGCTGCTCATTGATGCTTGCCGCAAGGCAGGGATCGAGATTCCGGCGTTCTGCTATTACCCCGGCCTCAGCCTGCAGGCTGCTTGCCGCATGTGCGTGGTGCGCCAGGAAAAAGTTCCCAAACTGCAGACGGCCTGCACTACTACGGTTGCGGAAGGACAGGTCTTCACCACCGAGTCGCCGGAGATTGCGCAAGCGCGCAAGGCGACCATCGAATTGCTGCTGGGTAATCATCCGCTCGACTGCCCGGTGTGCGACGCGGGCGGCGAATGCGAACTGCAGGACATGACCTTCAAGTACGGCGCGGGCGAAAGCCTCTACACCGAGGCCAAGGCGCATCGCGATGAGCAGCAGTGGTCGCCGGCGGTCTACTACGACCGGCCGCGCTGCATTCTCTGTTACCGCTGCGTCCGCATGTGCGGCGAGGGCATGGATGTGTGGGCGCTCGGCGTGCAGAACCGCGGCGTGGTCTCGGTCATCGCGCCCAACGACGTTGCAGCCGATGGGCAAACGGGCCAGCTCGACTGCGAACAATGCGGCATGTGTATCGACGTTTGCCCCGTGGGCGCGCTCACCAGTGGCAGCTATCGCTACAAGACGCGGCCGTGGGAGATGAAGCACGTTTCCACCGTCTGCACCCATTGCGCGGATGGGTGCAAGGTGACGCTGGGCGTGCGGCAGGTGAATGACGGCTCTGAAATCGTTCGCGCCGATAACCGCGACAAGAGCGGCATCAACAATGATTTTCTCTGCGCCAAGGGCCGTTTCGGTTTCGATTTTGTGGAGAGCGCGGAGCGACTTTCCAAACCTCTGGTTCGCAACGCAGCCGGCAATCTGGAACCGGCGACCTGGGAGTATGCGCTGCGCGTGGCCGGAAGCAAGCTGAAAGAGATTCGCGATGCGCGCGGCGGTTCTGCCATCGGCGTTATCGGGTCGAACTCGACCACCAACGAAGAAAACTACCTGCTGCAGAAATTTGCGCGCACAGTTCTTCACACCAACAACATCGACCACGAGCGCACCGCGGATTACGCAGCCTTTGCACGCGCTCTTGCCGGGCACAAAGATAAAGCCGCGAGCCTGCGCGATATTGCGACAGCACCGGCGATTCTGCTTGCCGGCGGCGATCCAACAGAGGAGCATCCGCTGCTGGCGTGGGAACTGCGTACCAATGTTCGATTGAATCGCGCGCGGCTCTACATCGCCAACTCGAAGCCTATCAAGCTGGAGCGCCAGGCCCGCGCTGTACAGGGCCTTCCACCCAATGGATATAAGGATCTGACGGCGATTCTCGATCGCGGCGAATCCGATTTTGCCAAGGCAGTCATGGCTGAGGAGTCGCTGGTGATGATCTTCGGTCAGGAGTTTCGCGGTGAGGGAGTCGAGGCTCTGGTGGCCTGGGGCCTCAATCGCGGCAATGTGCGCTTTGCATATCTCGGCGACCACTCGAACTCCCGCGGCGCGGCCGATATGGGGCTCTTCCCTGCCCTGCTTCCCGGCTACGTGCCCGTTAGTGAGCCGGGCGCGTTTGCCGAGTATCCCGATCTACCGCAAACGCCGGGCAAATCGCTGGGCGAAATGTTCTTGGCCGCCGGCAACCGGGAATTGAGCGCGCTGCTGGTGGTGGGCGCCAACCCGGTTGCAAAGCCTGGCGTGAATCCGGCGGACCTGAAAAACACATTCGTCATTGTGCAGGACATTTTCCTCACCGAGACCGCTGCGTTGGCCGATGTAGTGCTGCCGGCGGCAAGCCTCTATGAAAAGTCCGGCACGGTGACCAACACTTTCGGCGATGTGCAACTGGTAAAGAAGGCGGCCGACCGCGCGGGCGTGAAACCGGACTTCGAAATTCTTGTGCGGCTCGCGGGCAGTATGGGCGTGGACGTGAGGGCGCTTGTGCCCTTTGGCAAGGGCGGCGTCACAGCCGATTTGGGCCAGTCGCGCGGTGCGCAGTCGGGCGAGGCGGACCGGCACGCTGTGTGGCTCGAATCCAACAATCTTGAACCCAAGTTCAGCCCCTTCGATCCACTCGCAACCTTAGACGAGATTGCCCGGTTGGTTCCGGGCTACCAGTTGGACCGGATCAATCTGTTTGGCGGCAACGACGTGCGAACGGAGCCGGGGTTTGTTCCCGTCTCCGCACTTGCCGTGTCTACAGGCGACACGGTTGCTCCGGCGCACGACACACTGTTTACCTCATCGACGCTGGGCCGCTACAGCACGGCGCTTAACGAACTTCAACGGCACCAAGCGCGGGAGATGACGGAGTCCGCGGCGGATTAAGGCGTGAGTGGGGGGCATGGTCTCCCCCTCTAGCCGCAAACACAAGAACGCGACGAGGATGGGGCCCCCATCGGTTGTGGACTGATGATCGAAATGCAAACGCGGGTTCCTCCACTTCTTGCTGGATGACAAAAGAGGATTAGTAACAGAGGCTGAAGGCACGTGACGATTTTCGAATTCTTTCTTTGGAGCTTGCTCAAGGTCGCGGTGGTGACGGTGGTCACGCTCATGGCCGTCGCTTACACGGTGCTGCTGGAGCGCAAGCTGGTGGGGCGCATCCAGAACCGCTGGGGGCCCAGCCGCGTGGGGCCCTTCGGCCTGTTGCAGCCCCTTGTAGACGGGCTAAAGTCCTTCCTTAAAGAAGACATCATCCCCACCGGCGTCTACCGCCCGCTCTATCTGCTCGCGCCCATCATCTCGCTGGGCTGCGCGCTCATGTCTTTCGCCGTTGTTCCCTTTGGCGAGCCCGGCGCCGGCCCCCGCGGCTTTGACCTCTTTGAGATCTCCGACATCAACATCGGCCTGCTGGTGATTCTGGGCGTCACGTCGGTCGGCGTTTATGGCATTGCGCTGGCGGGGTGGTCTTCGAACAATAAATATTCGCTGCTCGGCTCGCTGCGATCTTCTGCGCAGCTGATCAGCTACGAACTGGCGCTGGGCCTCTCGCTGGTGGGCGTAGTTCTCCGCGCCGGGACGCTGAACCTGCGCAAGATTGTTGAGCAGCAATCCGTACACGGCATTGCCACCTGGAATATCTTCGGCGGATTCCAGTTTGTCGCTTTCTTTATTTATCTGATGGCAGCCTATGCCGAGACCAACCGCTCGCCCTTCGATTTGCCTGAAGCGGAGAGCGAACTCACCGGCGGCTATCACACCGAATACAGCTCCATGAAGTTCGCCATGTTTTTCATGGCCGAATACGCCAACATGATCACCGTGGGCTGCGTGGCAACGCTGCTGTTTCTCGGCGGATGGACCAGCCCCCTGGGGGATCTGATCGGGGACTTCCAGAATCCCTTTGTCAACGCGGGCCTTTCGATTTTCTGGTTCGTGCTCAAAGTCTTCTGCTTCCTCTTTCTCTACGTCTGGGTGCGCGGCACGCTGCCCCGCTTCCGCTACGACCAATTGATGAGTTTTGGATGGCGCTACCTGATGCCGCTGGCCATGCTGAACATTGTGGCCACGAGTCTCTGGCTCGCGTATCACTGATTTACAATCGGGAGGGAATTTCCCTGCATTAATGGCAGAACCCAAGCAGTCTGCTTCGTCGTCCTTCCCCATAACCTGTCGGCTCTTTTTTGCCGGCCCTCATTTTCTGTTCAAGGCACCATGCACCTGATCCTGTTTTTTCTGTTTGCCGGATTCTGCCTGGCCGGGGCCATCAATCTCCTGCTCCAGAGCCATCCCATCAACAGCGCCTTGTCGCTGATTGTGGTCATGACCTCGCTGGCTGTGCTTTACCTGCTGCTGGGCGCGGAGTTTCTGGCTGCCGCGCAGGTGATCGTCTACGCCGGCGCCATCATGGTGCTGTTCACATTTGTGGTCATGCTGCTGAACGCCGGCCGTGAAGAACGCACCATGGGCAGCCGCAGCTACCGCGCCGTCGGCTTTCCGGGGAGCGTTGTGGTGCTGGGCGTGATCGCTACCGTTCTGCTGCGCGCGCACGGCCTGGGTAACGCCGGACTGCAGGATGGCATCACCTCCACGGAAGATTTGAGCCGGGTACTTTTCCGCGAACTGCTGCTTCCGTTCGAGGTAACTTCAGTGCTCATCCTGATTGCCATTCTGGGTGCCGTGGCGCTGGCCCGGCATGGGCACGGCGACCCCGACGGAAATCCCGAAAGGACGGCGGGCAAGTGAACTCTTTTTTCTCGCAGGAAGTACCGCTGGTCTTCTATCTGCTGTTGAGCGCGGTGCTGTTTGCCCTGGGCATTCTCGGCTTCCTCATCAAGCGCAACCTCATAACCGTCTTCATGTCCATTGAGCTGATGCTCAACGCGGTGAACCTTTCCTTTGTCGCCTTTGCGCACGAGTGGCACCAAGTGAGGGGCCAGATTTTTGTCTTCTTTGTGATGATGGTGGCCGCGGCCGAAGCAGCCGTGGGCCTGGCGATCATTATTGCCGTCTTTCGCGCCCGCGCTACCCTGGCCGTCGACCGTATCGACTTGATGAAACTATGAGCGGATACCTCCATCTTTGGCTAATTCCGCTGCTGCCGTTGGCGGGATTTCTGATCAACGGCTTGCTCGGGCGACGGCTGCCGAAGGCGCTTGTCACTACAGTCGCGTTGCTTGCGCCGCTGGCGGCATTCGGGGTGGTGGTGACCGCGTGTCTATCCCTGAATCCACTTGTTCCGCCAGCGTGCGTGTCTATCCCTTGCGGCCCCCCTGGTTGGGTTTACAATTCACTGCCCCACGTGCAAACCCTCGGCACGTGGATCAACGTCGGCACGCTCCGCATCGACTTCAGCTTTGTCCTCGACCAGCTTTCGCTCGTGATGCTGCTCGTCATCACCGGCGTCGGCTTCCTCATCCACATTTACTCTGTAGGCTACATGGCCCACGATGAGGGCTACGCACGCTACTTCAGCTACCTGAATCTGTTTCTGTTCTTCATGACGACGCTTGTTCTTGCCGGCAACGCTCTCGTCATGTTTGTCGGCTGGGAAGGCGTCGGTCTTGCTTCTTATCTGCTCATCGGCTTCTGGTTCAACAAGACTTCGGCCGCGGAGGCCGGCAAGAAGGCGTTCATCGTCAACCGCATCGGCGATGTGGGCTTCCTCATCGGAATGTTTCTGCTGCTGGCCAACTTTGGCACGCTCACCTTTAGCGAGATTGCCACCAAGCTCGATGCGAATCCTGCCTGGATGGGCGGCGTGCTCACCGCAACCGCGCTTTGCCTGCTGCTGGGCGCAACCGGCAAGTCTGCGCAACTCCCGCTTTACATCTGGCTGCCCGATGCAATGGAAGGCCCGACGCCGGTCTCGGCGCTCATCCACGCGGCCACCATGGTTACGGCAGGCGTTTACATGATTGCGCGAACGCATGTCCTCTTTGACCACTCGCCGTTTGCACTGGGCACGGTTGCCGTCATCGGCGCGGCAACAGCCCTATTTGCCGCCACCATCGGCCTCGTACAAAACGACATCAAGCGCGTCCTTGCTTACTCCACAATTTCGCAGCTTGGGTACATGTTTCTGGGCTGCGGCGTGGCAGCGTATTCGGCAGCGATCTTTCACCTGATGACCCACGCGTTCTTCAAGGCGCTGCTGTTCCTCGCAGCGGGCTCGGTGATTCACGGCCTGGGCGGCGAGCAGGACCTGCGCAAGATGGGCGGCCTGCGCAAGAAGCTTCCCGTCACCTTTGCGACCATGACCATGGGTGTGATCGCCATCGCTGGCATTCCGCCATTTGCCGGGTTCTTCTCCAAAGACGCAATTCTCTTTGCTGCATTCACCCACGGCACACTCGGGAAAGCGCTGTGGTTTGTAGGCCTGGTCACCGCCGCGCTGACGGCCTTCTATATGTTCCGTCTCTGGTATCTGACGTTCATGGGTGAGTCGCGCAACCCCGACGCTCATCCGCACGAGAGCCCGTGGTCGATGCTGGCGCCTTTGGTGATTCTCGCTGTTCTTTCGCTGTGCGGCGGTTGGGTTGCGCAGGGAGGACGAATCTACGCGTTTCTCGCGCCTGCAACCGGAGCGCACCCGGAAGCAGCTTCAGGCGATCGCCTTGAAGGAATCCTCAGCATCCTCGCCGTCGCCGTTGCCGCGCTGGGATGGTATATCGCTCGAATGTTCTACAAAGAGAAGACCGAGCGACCGGCGCAACTGGCCGCGGCCATGCCCGCAAGCTACAAGCTGCTGGCCAACAAGTACTACGTTGACGAGTTCTACGGCGCGACCGTTGTGAAGCCGTTGATGGTGACTTCAACCTATTTTCTGGGTTGGGTGGTGGACAAGGCGATCCTCGGCGGTGCCGCGTGGCTGCTTGGCGGCATTGCCACGTTTTGCGGCGCGCTGCTGGCACGCTGGCAGTCGGGAAATATTCGCTCGTACGCGGCGTGGCTGGCAGCCGGCGCGGCGGTGTTGCTGCTCTTCATCGTGGTGCCGTGGGCCTCGGTGTTGGCAACCCTGGGTATTCATCTCAACATGGCGGGGCGCTGAGAATGAACGTGATCGACAATTTGATTCTCACGCTGATCCTGCTGGTTCCGCTTGCAGGAGCGGTCCTCGTTGCGCTCATGCCGGACCGTGCCAAGCTGCCCAACTGGATCGCCCTGCTCACTTCGCTGGTGACGTTTGGCCTCACACTGCATTTGCCGGCACATTTTGTTCTCGGCAAGGGCGGCTTTCAGTTCGAAATCAACAAGCCATGGATCGAAAGCCCGAAGATCTTTTATCACGTCGGCGTGGACGGCCTCAGCTTGTGGCTTGTGGTTCTGGCCGGTCTGCTGGCGCCCGTCGGAGTGCTGGCTAGCTGGAACGCGATTCATTCACGGCGCAAGGTTTTCTTTGTTCTGTTTCTTATTCAGCAGACCGCCATGTTCGGCGTATTCATCTCGCTGGACCTGATGCTCTACTACGGTTTCTGGGAGCTGTCGCTGATTCCGATGGCAATCCTGATTGCCATGTACGGCCGTAAAGACGGACCCAAAGCCGCTCTCAAATTTTTCCTCTTCACCTTCATTCCTTCTGCCCCGCTGCTGGTGGCCATTCTGTGGCTCTACGCAAAGACCGGAAGCTTTAACGTCGTCGAGTTGCCAGCGCTGATTGCCGGCGGCCAGTTCCCTGCTTCCGCGCTATGCTGGGTTGCGCTGGCGTTTCTATTTGCCTTTGCCGTGAAGGTGCCTGTGTTTCCGCTGCATGGCTGGCTTTCCGACACATTCTCTGAAGCCCCGGTCGCGCTGGCGATGATTGTTGCCGGCAAGCTTGGCCTCTACTCCATGCTTCGCTTTCACATCGGACTGTTCCCCATACAGGCGCGTGCGGCTGCTCCGTATCTGATTGCGCTGGCGGTGATCGGCGTGCTTTACGGGGCTTGCCTTGCGCTGGTGCAGCGCGACTTCTGGAAGCTGATGGCTTTTGCCGCAGTGAGCCATTTGAGCTTGATTGTCCTGGGAATTTACGGGTTCACATTCATCGGAACCAGCGGCGCTGTCTTCCAGATCCTCAGTCACGAAGTGGTGGATGGCGCGCTGTTTGTATTGCTCGGCGCGCTCTACGATCGCTATGCGACCAGCCAGATCAACAGCTATGGAGGGCTGGCCGCAAAACTGCCGCATGCCGCCACGCATTTTGTTCTGATCACGCTGGCCATGATAGGCCTGCCGATTCTGAGCGGTTTTGTCGGCGAGTTCCTGATTCTATCGAGCACGTTTTCGGACGTGAGCCAGGGATGGGCGATTGCCGCATCGTTGGGCGTGATTCTGGGGGCGGCTTACATGCTTTCGCTGGTGCAGAAGATTTTCTACGGACCGCAAAGTGAGCTGGTCACCTCCCGCCACACTCAGGATCTGCGCTTCCGCGAACTCGCCGTTCTCTGCCCAATCGTCGCGCTCACCGTGGTGATGGGCGTCGCGCCGCACATCTGGCTTCCCGCAATCAAGCAGAGCGTACGCGCGCTGCGAAGCTTTTCGGTTCCGCAAAGTGTACCGCCGGACCATGTCCTCTCCATTAGCCCATCGGCGTTGCGAACTTTACAAGAGGAGGGCGAGCGGTGAATCCAGTGCCCGATATCTACCGCATCCTTCCTGAGGTCGTCCTGACGCTGACCGGCGTTCTGGTGATGCTGACTGACGCCTCGCTCAAGCCCGGCGTGCCGCGCCGCAACCTCGGTTGGGTCGCCGCCATCGGAACCACTCTGGCTCTTTGGGCGAGCCTGTGGCAGCTTTCTCTGCCCCAGGGCGCGGGCTTCTTCGGCACGGTTGAAACCAGCGCGTTCACCATCTTCTTCCACGTGCTCATCTGCGGCATCGTGCTTGTGGCCCTGCTGCTTTCGCTCGACACACTACCCGAGGACAGCCACCACCAGGGCGAATACTACGCGCTGGTGGTTTTCGGTGCAGTAGGCATGTGCCTGCTTACCGCGGCCGTTGAACTGCTGGTGGTTTTCATTGCGCTGGAGATTTCGTCCATTGCCACGTACGTTCTGGCGGGCTATCGCAAGCAGACGGCGCGCGGACCGGAGGCGGCAATCAAGTACTTCCTGCTTGGTTCGTTTGCCACGGCGTTCCTTCTGTATGGAATCGCCCTGATCTTCGGCGCCACCGGGACCACGCAGGTCTACGAGATTGCGCAGCGCGCTGCATCGTCTTTGAATCAGCCGTTGCTGATGGCCGGCATGGGGCTGATGCTGGTGGGGATTCTCTTCAAGGTGTCTGCCGCGCCGTTCCACGTATGGACGCCGGATGTGTACGAGGGCGCACCTTCGCCGGTTGTGGCTTTGCTTTCTACAGCACCCAAAGCCGCGACTTTCGCGCTGCTGCTGCGCGTGGTGTATGAGGTTTTTCCCACGCTGCGCTCCGTCTGGTTGCCGCTGCTGTGGATTGTGGCCGTCCTCTCGATGACCGTGGGCAACCTGGCCGCGCTGCGCCAGCAGAACGTGAAGCGCATGCTGGCTTACTCTTCCATTGCGCACGCAGGCTATCTGCTGGCAGCCTTTGCCGGAGCCGGGAGCACCGGCATTGGCGCTGCGGCCTTTTACGCCGCTGCTTATGCAGCCATGAATGTGGGCATCTTTGCTGTCATCACCGTGATCAGCGGATACGATGAAGAGCTGCCCATGATCGAGGACTATCGCGGACTTTTGTACCGATCTCCTCTGCTGGGCGGGTTGTTGATCTTCTTTCTGGTTTCGCTGGTCGGGGTTCCCTTCACGGGGGGATTCTTCGGCAAGTTCTATTCATTTTCAGCGGCCATCGGCGGAGGCGCGGTTTGGCTGGCTATTATCGGCCTGCTTAATTCGGGGCTGGCCGCTGCCTATTACCTGCGCCTAGCGCTGGCTGCGGCGCAGCGCCCAGTGGATGGAGAGCCAGTTGCTCCAACGCCCGAGGTGGGCGTAGCGGTGGGTGCGGCGTTGCTGCTGGCGGTCGCCGCCACGCTGGTGCTGGGCATTGTGCCGAATGAGGTGCTGCGCGCGGCTGAGGCTGGAGCGCATACGCTGCAGGCGCCGCCTCCGCAGACGGAGGTTCATGGAGCGGTGATCGAACAATTGCCGAATCCCTAAGCGGCGCATCAGTCGCCGTCGGCAGGTTCAAGCGATTCGCCGGACATGGCTGTCTGCATCGGTCTCAGCAGACTTTTATAAAACGAAACAGCAAGTCGTAGCACGCGCTCGTCGGAAAAGTGTTCGCAAATCCAGGCGCGCGCGGCCTTGCCCATCGCGCTTCGACGGGCCGGGTCGCGGAGTAGCTTGAGGGCCGCTTCGCTAATAGCGGCCGGATATCCCGGCGGCACCAGCAGGCCGGTCACTTCGGGAACCACGGAATCGCGCGAGCCCGTGCATGCGGTGGTGATCACGGGTATGCCTGTGGCCGCGGCTTCCAGCACGGCGTTTGGAAACCCCTCGCGCCAACTGGCGAGGACCATCAAGTCCATTGCCCGGTAGTAGGGCGCTGTATCCCCCACAAAGCCGGTGCAATGAATCCGCGGATGGCTCACGATTCCGGCACGCACATCGGCCCCCAGCGCATCCTCTGCCGCATCGAACCAGCCCACCAGCAACAAGTGTGCTTGCGGCTCTGCCTTCAGGATGGTGTCGAAAGCCTCGATCAGCTCTGGAATTCCTTTGTCCCGCGTCAGGCGGCCAACGAATCCCAGCACCAGAGCGGTCTGGGGAATATTCAGCCGGGTTCGCACGTCGCTTGGCCCCGGCGAGAATCGCTGCACGTCCACGCCGTTGCTGCTGCCTTCGCCAAGCAGGCGGATTTTCGTCGCGGGCGCCACGCCCAGCGCTGCCGCTTCCAACTGCATGCTGTGGCTATTGCAAAGCACCACGTGCGCGCAGGCTGCCGACACTCGTTCTGCCGCCAGCAACAGTGCCCGTTTGAATCCCGATGAGGTTTCCAGTTTAAGTCCGCGCAGCATGTAGACGCGAACAGGAATGCCGGCCAGCGAGGATGCTACACAACCCAGCAAACCCGCCTTGGGGGTGCTGAATTCGACCAGGTCCGGCTTGAGGCGCATCAAGAGCCACCATAGCCGCACCAGGGCCGCCAGATCGGCCAGAGGCGCAATTTCGCGCCTCATGGGCAGCCCGATCGCTTCCACTCCCTCATGCGCCGCCGTGCGGTCAAGCAGCTCACCAGGACTGGAAATCAGCGTGACGCGAAAGCCGGCCTCGCGCAACGCCCGCAGGCGTCCAGTGAGCGTGAGACATGTCTGCGGGTGGGTGATGCCGGTAACGATGTGGAAAGGCCGGTGCGCGGCGTTCTGGCGCAACTTCGCACCGAATGGACGGTCATTAGAAACGGTCATTGGCCCGCCTTCATTCCCGGCAATCCATCAACAAGCTTTTCTAACTTGCTGGGATGGCCTTGTTTCAACGCAGGAATGAAGGTCGGTATTTGCTTTAGCCGTACCAAAGAGCGCAAATTGATCGACTGTGTGTTTTACGGAACCGAGAGAGTACGCTCTTCTTTGCTTGGCGTATTAGTTATCTGTAGTCGAATAAAAGAACGCACTCTGGTGTCTATTGCTCACTATTAGAGAATTCAAAGAATCGAAGGTACTAAGCACCGCCTGAGAGTCTGTTTTCAGTCAGCTGCGCGAACTATACTCAACCAATTATCGCAAAGCCCTTGCATGAGCGTCCCAGGGTTCTCTTGCTCATACCGCACCTTGGTGGCGGCGGAGCTGAAAAGGTTACGGTGCTGCTGGCGTGCGGTCTTTCCAGCGAGAAGTACGAACTGCATTTGGGAATTGTTACGCAAGCCTCAGCGCCCAAGGATGAATTTCCGTCACATGTGGCCATCCACTCGCTGGGGGCGCCACGGGTTCGTTTCGCGGGACTTCGATTGCTTCGATTGGTCCGCCGGGTGAGGCCGCGGGTTGTTATTTCCGGGATGTTTCACCTGAATTTTCTGGTGCTGCTGCTGCGGCCGATGTTTCCGTGGTCGACGCGCGTGGTGGTGCGGCAGAACGGCGCAGTCTCGGCTTCGCTCAAGTTCGACAAGCTTCCTGCCTACAACCGAGTGCTCTATCGATCGCTCTATCGCCATGCAGACCGCATCATCTGCCAGTCTGAGGCCATGGCCGACGATCTTTCAGGGGAGCTTGGAATTGCGGTGAATCGGCTGATCGTGTTGCGCAACCCGGTGGACGTGGATGCGATGCGTAGTGTGAATGGTCACGCTCCAGGAAGATGGACCGGAACCGGACCGCATCTGCTGGCAGTGGGCAGACTTTCTCCGGAGAAAGGTTTCGACATGCTGCTGCGAGCGCTGGCGAACGTTCGTCGTCATTTTCCCTCGACCGACCTGGCGATCGCCGGATCGGGGCCGGAGGAGGCGAGATTGAGGAGTCTCAGCTGTGAACTGGGACTGGAGTCCGCAGTCCGCTTTGCCGGCTATGTTGACCGCCCTTCAGATTGGTTTGCAGGCGCGGCGGCGTTCGTGCTGTCATCGCGGCACGAGGGCATGCCGAATGCTTTGCTGGAGGCGGGCGCGGCGGGTCTTCCCATTGTGGCATTGCCCGCGGCCGGCGGACTCGGCGAAATGCTTCGCGGACTGCCGGGTGTTTGGATCGCGGCAGAGATCTCAACCAACGCGCTTGCCGCCACCCTGCTCGAGGCGCTGCGAGCCTTGGACCCGGGGCAGCGGTTCACCCACGAGTTCGTGGAGCCGTTCAGGCTGGAACGCGCGATCCAGGGATATGAGGATCTGATCGACGCGACCATCCAAAACCGTATGCACTCCAGAGAGCGCCGGCTTTGAATCACATTGCGATGGTCATTCCCGGCATCGACCGGATTGGCGGCGCTGAGCGGCAGATGATTCAGCTGGCTCGCGGGCTCCGCGAGCGCGGCTGGCGGGTGAGCGTGGTGGCGCTTTCGGGGACCGATGGGAACGAAGCCGCGGAGCTGACGGAGTCGGGTATTGGATTTCTGAGCCTGCGCATGCGCAAAGGCCTGGCCGATCCGCGCGGATGGATTCGCTTCCACCGCTGGCTGCAGCGGCAGCGTCCGGACGTGGTGCATACCCACCTGCCACACGCCGCGTGGCTGGCGCGCTGGTCCCGGCTGGGAGCGCCGATGCGGGTGTTGGTGGACACGCTGCATTCTTCCTCGACAGGAACCGTAGCGCGCAGGCTGGGCTTTCGGATGAGCAACTGGCTGCCGGACAAGGTGACAGCAGTCAGCCAGGCAGTGGCGGAGGCGCATTTGCTTGCCCGGATGGCCACGGCGGAAAAGCTTGCCGTGGTGGCCAACGGCGTGGACGCCGGACATTGGCGGCCGGATGCGCAGGTGCGCTCCATCGTTCGCCGCGAGCTCGGTTTTGAGGACGAGTTCCTCTGGCTTGCGGCCGGACGCCTGGACCCGGTGAAGGACTATCCCACGCTGCTTAAGGCCATGGTAAATGTGCCGCAGAGGGCGCGCCTGATCATTGCAGGCGGGGGGCAACTGGAGAGCGAACTGCGTCGCCTGTCAACGGATTTGGGCCTGGTTAGCCGGGTCCGGTTCCTCGGCTTCGCGCCTAATGTCTGCCGCTTGATGCAGGCCGCCGATGCGTTCGTGCTGTGTTCCCGCTGGGAAGGACTGCCGATGGCGCTCCTGGAGGCAGCTGCTTGCGGCCTGCCCGCGGTCGCCACCAATGTTCCCGGTACTCGTGAGGCGGTGGTCGATGGCGAAACAGGCTTCTTGGCTGTTGCTGGAAGTGCGGAAGCCCTGCAAAGTGAGATGACCCGGATGATGCGATTGACGCCGCAGGAACGCCGCGCCATGGGAGAGCGGGCGCGGGAGCTGGTTGAGGAGCACTTCAGCCTTGATAAGGTGCTCGACCGCTGGGAACAGCATTATGTGGATTTGCTCCGGGAAAATCCCGATTTATCTCGTTGGTCTATTGCGACTTCGAGGCGATAATTCTTGATGAGAATGGGACTAATTTATGCATGTACAACTTGAGATTTTAAGCATTATCTCCACGTCAAAACGCGTCTTAAGATCAAGTCATTTTGCGAATCTCAGCCTCATGTTCTTGCGAACACGGGAGGCCCGAATCCGCCACTCCGACAAGAATTCATAGATTCTCTCCGGAGCCGTGAGCCGGGCAGGTTCGAGTTTGGCCAGTACGCTGTCGACCGATGTGAATTGGGCCGCATGCTTGCGGAGAAAGGCAGTGAGTGCCTCCACCTTGCTTCCGCGCGCGGCATTGGGATGCACGCAGATGGTCCAAAGGCCCTTGGATTTCTCGACGGGCTCCCAAAGCTGTTGCGGAATCCAGGTGAGGCCTTCGCGGGTAAAGGGCACGCGCGCCAATCCATCCGACACCAGTTCAATCCCTTCGAGGCGCAGCGCCTGGAGTGTGTAGCGGTCGAAGCCATGGCGCGGCGCTACCCAGACACGTGGGGTGAGGCCATGGCTGCGCAGAATATGCAGGCCGGCAAGAATCCACTGGCGCTGGGTATCTGCCGGGAGGCCGGCAAATTCCGAGTGTCGATGCAGCGGGACAAGGCTTTTCCCCTTGCTGCGACAAAGATGCCGGTAGCCGTGCAAGGCAATCGTGGCTCCCGCCGATTCCATTTCGCGCATTTGCGACCAGAACTCCGGATTGGGCTCGGCGCGCTGCAGGTCCTGATCCTTGTTGTCAGGAACTACGGCCAGGATCGGCTTGATTCCAAACTCCTGAATCAGGGGCAGGAACTGCTCCCAGCGGCTGCGCGAGACCGTGGGGCAAAGATCGTCGAAACGAAGAAGATACTGCGCCGGTTTGGGGACCAAGATGGTTCCTCCAATCGAGTGTTCCAGCTTCGCTTACGCCTGAACTGCCGCAGCAACGAGGTCGATTGCAACGATGTGCGATGCAATGACCTGTGCCGCGTGAACGGCCCTGCTCAACAATTTACCAGCCAGCTTGCCGTTCCCGGAGCAGTTTTGACGTCCAGTACCAGAGGAAGAAGAACGTGCTTACTGTCCATAGAGACGTAGCCAATGCGATTCCGGCAACTCCGAGCCAGCGCATCAGAATCAGGTTCAGCAAGATGTCGAGGACTAGATTGAGCATACCGCAATAAAGCGCCAGATCGGTGCGGCGCATGGCGATAATAAAGCGATAGAATACGCGGCTTACTACGAAGAATGGAATTTGAATGGCGTACATGGCCATGACGGAGGCCACCACGGAAGTGTCACGCGGGCCAAAGGCTCCGTGCTGGAAAGCGATGCGCACCACCGGGCGTGATGCGGCGATGAGCAGAACGGCAAGCGGCACCGAGATTGACGCGGTGATGCGGACCCAGGTGCGAACGGTGTGCCGGCAGCCTCGCCAGTCGCGCTGCGCGATCATGCGTGAGAAATATGGGGTCACGGCGGTTGAGACCGCACCTGCAAGTAAAGCGATGGCCACGCTGACAAAGCGGTTGCCGTAGACCAGCGCGGAGACGCTTCCGGCGGGAAGCATGGCGGCCATCGACTGATCGACCAGCAGCCCGCCCGCGGCAAGCACGGCGCTCAGCAGCACGGGCCCGTATTGGTGCGTCACTTCGCGTGCGGCTTCCGTCATGCCATGCCAGCGCAGGCGGAAGTTGTATTCGCCGGCCTCCATCATGCCCACCACCACGGCCGCATGGATCAGCGAGCCGGCGAGTGTGGCGTAAACCATCGTCCAGATGCCGAATCGCCCGCCCCATGCAAGAGCGGCGCCCAGGATCGTGATTGGAACCAGCACCGGCGCTAGTGCCGGCCACGCAAAGCGGCCAAAGGTGTTCAGGACGGCGGTGCAATTGGTGGCTATGCCGGTGATGAGGACCACTGGCAGCAAGACGTAGAACATGCGAACCGAGAGGTCCAGTTTGGCGGGCGGAAAATGGGAGGCGATCAGAGGGAAGAAGCCGCGAGCTGCCAGAGCCATCAGGACCGAGACGGCTCCCAGAAGAGCGCACATCCACAACATGGAGCTCGACAACAGGCGCTGGGCCTGTGCGTGGCCTTCCTGTTCCCTCACCCGGATCAGCGTCGGCACAAGCGCCTGGTTCATGGACTCGGAGATGAGGTTGATGAGCAGGCCTGGCAGCAAGGCCGCGGCCAGAAACGCGTCCATGGCATCAGAGCGGCCATACACGCCGGCAACGGCGATCTCTTTGCCAGTAGCCACCAGCTTGACCACAATGCCGACGGCTGTGAGCGATGCGGCTGCGCGAAAGATCTGGCGATTGACGCTGCTGCCTGCAAACATTCTCCCGACTCTGGCGATGGCGCCCATCCGGGGGCTCAATTTGCCTGTTCGCCAAACAGGCCGGGAGTTGGCTGGCGGGGAATTGCCAGACTCGGGATGATCGCAGAGACAGAAGAGCCGGAAGCGCGGACCGGGAAACATTCTTCAAGCTGCTCCGGCTCGTCTACGGCTAGCCGGCCGGCGAGCGCAGCCAACCCCAGCAACAGCCATGTGGCGCGATTCTCCTCTACCGTGTCAACCATCGAAGTCACGGCCCAAACCACGAGCACAGTGGTGAACGCGATCAGCAGAGGTCCGCGGGTTGCGAGTACCGACCGGGCCGCCAGCGCCACGATTCCAGCGGCCAGAAACAGCGCGCACAGCCCGCCCGCGACCGCAATCGACAGAGCGGAGTTGTGCGCCGTATCCAGCGGGTTGGTGCCGGCTGCGCTCACAAAAGAACCGGCGCCGGTGCCGAACAGCGGCGACTGAACAAATGCATGCCAGCCCGCACTCCAGATGTTCCAGCGCTGATTCAGATCGCCGCCCTCAAGTTGGGAAGGAATGGTAGCGAGACGCTCAAAGGTTCCTTGTGGGAGAGTCAGCCAAAGGCTGGCGGCGAGAACGGGCAGCGCGAGGGTTCCCACCAGAGCTGTTCGGGCGTGGCTTCTGGCCAGGAGCAATGCGCAGCCGCCCAAAGCGATTACTGCAGCCATGAATCCGCCGCGCGAGGCGGTGAGCACGACAGCGACCAGGCCCAGCGGCAAATATCCCAGCGCCAGCAGACGCCATGGCCAGCGGCGCTCGCTGGTGATGAGCAGCGCTGCAAAAGGAAAGCCCAGGTCGAGGAAGCGGGCCACGTCGTTGGGGTCCTGGCCCTCGGCAACGAATCGGATCTGGCCCGCGGCAACCGCCTCGACAGAGCTAAAGTTGGCCAGCGTTAGTACTGCCAGTACCCAGGAGCCGGCAATGAAGGCGCGAAGCAAAGCGCGCAGATCGCGCGGGCTCTCGGCGAACTCCCAGACCAGCCAGACGATCATCATCTCCTGGAAGTAGCCGCGCATCTTCTCTAGCGTGGCCAGGGGTTCGATAGTCCAGAGATATGAACAGCAGAACCAGAGGTAGAAAGCCAGAACCAACCACTGCATGGGGCCGGGGGTACGCAATCGTCCCGCCTGGAGCACCGCTGGAATGGCAGCGAGTAGCAACAAAATCCCGGCGATGCGCGCGATGTTGCCCAGCGGTTCGCCGAGATCGAGGGAGTACTCCCACGGAACCGCGAAGGCGAACAACAAGAGCAGGGCCCAGGCAATCCTTCTCATCCCTAAAACCTCTGCGAGTAAACGAGGCTCGCGTAAATGGTGACGCCGACCGCTGACTGAATAGCGGCTTCCATGGTCCGGTTCCACATGTTTTTGGCCATCGAGTCCGGCACGAAAAGGATGTCGCGGTCATAGATGGGCTGGTCAGGGTCCTGGCCGTGAATCATGCGCCGCAGATTCAGCGTGGTCAATGTTCGGCCGCCCTTCTGCTCGCGAATCAGCAGCGCCCTGCCGGCAGCTGCGTTCTGGCTCGGACCCCAGGCCAGGCTCAACGCCTGCACCACCGTCAGGCCTTGCGCAGGGTCGACAGGAAACCCGCCAGGCCGCACCACGTCGCCGATGACAAAGACCAGACCCGCGCGGCTCACCTGAACGGTGTCGCCGGGGCTGAGCTCGGGATTGTGGTCAGTTCCCGTGTCGGTGCCGCCGGGGTCCAGCACCACCGGATGCGGCATATTGGGATCGCTGCGATGGAAGACATTGACCAGACGGCCTGCGTTCTGTGAGAGACCGGCCGCAGACGAGATCAAATCCAACAGCCGATGATGCAGCGTGTAGGGATAAACGCCGGGCCGCGCCACTTCACCCAGCACGCTCACGTCCTGCCCCGCGTAAGCGATCACCAGCACCGAAACCTGGGGGTGCAGCAACATCCCGCTGGCGAGCAGCGCTGCTTCAATTGCACGCGCGGCTGCCGGCTCGTCCAGGCCGCCGATCTTCACTTCGTTGACCATGGGCAGCGTGATGGTTCCCGCCGGGGAAACGCGCACCATGGAATGAAACTCAGGGGTGTGGAACTCCGAGACATCGAGAGAATCCCCAGGTCCGATGGGCGCGGGCATGGGAGCGCCACCTACGGGCTGCGACGCGGCGCCGGGCTGGCCTGGTGCAGTCAGGCCGTTCCACACCGCGGGTGAGTCCTTTGGATTGGGCACGGTCTTAGTGTCCTGCGTGAATGGAATGCGGGCGACGCCGGTGGGCAGACCGTCAAGAGCGGGGGTGGGCGCCTGCGCCCGTGCAGACATGCCGGATAGAAGCACCACCAGCACGGCAATCGTCGCCTGTGCTGTCTTCGCCAGTCCTGTCGAAGGGTGAAGGGATTCCATCAAGAGCGCGCCTCCAACTGCCAGCCAAAGGCCAGCGAAAAATGTAATCGCCATATAGAGCAGCAGGTCTGGGGCCACCGGTTTCACGGGCTGCCGCGCATAGTCCACCACCGAGATATTCGAGCTCTGGACGCCGGCGGCCATGCCGGCCTCTTCCATCTTCCCCTCAACGCGCAGCAGAAGATCGTGGCTGGAGTTAGCTTCCTGGCGCATTACCGCGTATTGAGTGGCCGCTTCATTGCGCTTCATGGCCTCGTTGGTTCGTTCGTCCAGGCTCTTCTTTACCAGTTGCTCGCGGTCTGTGGCCGTCTGCAGAGCGCTGTGGAAGCGCTCCTTGAGCTTGCCGTCTTCAACTTTTTTTTGCGCGTTTAGTTCCTTCAACTGGCTACGAATCTCGACGACGCGCGGGAAGTTGGGGCCATGTTCGGTGCTCAACTGCGCCTGTTCCAGTTCCAATTCGCTGGCCCGGGTGTGAATCTGCTGGAGCAGCGCGGTGGCGAAGTTGCCATCCTCTGTCTGCAGCCTTGGATCGGAAGCGATCACCACTTCCGGGTCGCCCTGCGAAGCGGAGCGGTATTGAGCCTCGCGCAGAATGCGATCCGTAGTCGCGGCAACGAGTTCCCGGCCCAGCTCATCGATCTCCAGCAGCAAGGAGTTGTGCTGCGCCTCGCCCGGATCGCCGTTCGACGTCATCTCCGGTGTGCTGAGAAGGCCGTGCTCATTCTCAAAAGCCGTAAGACGCCGCTGATCATCTGCCACCTGGACCCTCAATTCCCTGACCCGAGTTGCAAGCCATTCGGATTGCTGCGCGGTGGCCTGGACACGGGACTCGGTGTCCTGCTGGCCATAAACCCGGATGAGATCGTTAACCACAGCTGCCGACAGAGCCGCATCGCGGCATCGGAACCGAATTTGAACCACCATGGAGCGAGGCATGGCTTCCACGTGCAGCCGCTTTTGAAAGCGATCGAGCAGATAGGCCTGGGCCTGCGGCGATGGCGGCGCTTGTGGATCGGCGCGAAAATCCGGAAACAGTTTTGTGAAGCGGCCGTTGAAGCCCGGTGCCTGGTAGAGCTTGAGATCGGTAATCACTCTCCACGCCAGGCGGTCGCTGCGCAAGAAGTTGGCCACTGTCTCCTGCTGCAGCGGAGCAGACAGGATGGACGCGGCTGCAACCTGACTTGATCCGTCCATGCTGAGCGAGGAGGCAGGCGAAGTGCGCAGCGCAACCCTGGCGGTAGCCTCGTATTGGTTGGGAGCAATGAGGCAATAGAAAAGGCACAGCAGCAGCAATCCGCCCCACAGGAGAGCAACCAGGCGGCGACGCCTTCCAACCGCCGCGGCCAGTTCGCGCAGAGATGTCGAACGGCTGTCGCGGCGAAGGCCTGGCAGTTGGTGCAAATCGGGCTGTTGCGGTGGAGCGGCTGGATCCTGCAAGGCGTGGGAACCTCAGTTCCGAAACCGAACGCGTTTGCACAGATCCTGGGAGCTAGGGCCGAAGCCGAAAGGTCGAGCTGACGATTTTCCCGCCGAACGTGCCCTTGGTGAGGGCTGCTACCGAATGAGAGAAACCGTGAAACTCCCTTAAATCCGATTCCCGTCGCGCAGGGCCTCCTGGGTACAAAGTGCAAAAGACTCTGCGAAGGAAATCCCCGTCAGTTTCCTTTATTGGGACGGATTCGTCAATAGAGAACGGAAAGCAGGAATCAGATTCGTAAGATAATCCTCAGGCCGATGCGCCTTTGCGGCCGGTTAAATGCTGCTCCGGTACCAATCCACGGTGCGGCGCAGGCCCTCGCGGAAGTCGACGATCGGCTGGTAGCCCAGCAACTCGCCCGCCAGCCCGATGTCGGCCAGCGAGTCGCGAATATCTCCGGCGCGGCCATCGACATAGGCTGGTTTACCGCTGTAGCCGGTGAGTCCGCAGAGAATCTCGAAGGTCTGATTCAGCGTGATTCTTGCGCCGGTGGCGGCGTTCATCATCTTTCCAGACACCTTCTCTGCCGGCGCCGCAGCGGCCAGCAGATTAGCATGGACCACATTGTCAATGTAGGTGAAGTCGCGGCTCTGCTCGCCGTCGCCGTAGATGGTGGGCTGCTCGCCGGCCAGCATCTTGCGGCAAAAAATGGCCAGCACACCGGAGTAATGGCTGGTGGGATCCTGAAACGGGCCAAAGACGTTGAAGTAGCGAAGCACCACCGTTTCCAATCCGTAGACGCGGGCGAAGACGCGCATGTAATGCTCGCCGGCGAGCTTGGCCACTGCGTAAGGAGAGATGGGATTGGGCAGCATGGCCTCCTGCTTGGGCAGGGTGGGCGTATCGCCATAGGCTGACGACGAGCCGGCGTAAACCACGCGGCGCACCCCGGCGGCACGCGCGGCAACCAGCAGATTAAGCGTCGCGTTTACGCAATTGGCATTGGTAGACACCGGATCGGCCACCGAGCGCGGCACCGAGGCCAGTGCTGCCTCATGGAAGACGATTTCAACTCCGGCACAGGCCTTTGCGCAGGCGGACGGATCGGTCAAGTCGCCTTCAATGAACTCCATTTTTTCCAGGCCAACCAGATTGGAACGCTTCCCTGTAATCAGGTTATCGATGCCGCGCACGGTCTCTCGGCGAGCCACGAGCGCCGCCGCGATGGAGCGACCGATGAAGCCGGCTGCGCCGGTTACAAGATAGCTTGGCAATTAAATCACCCTCTACAAAAGTCTGCTCGAAGACCATTTCATCATAGCCGACGGACCGCAGCGGCACGGTCGGAATTAGATGCTTGGAATGCTCCGCCTGCGGTATTCATTCTCAAGAATCGCCGGGCACTGAAGGAAAGCTTCGATTCCCGGTCTTAGAGCGTACCGGAGTATTGAGTGGCGTTGGTTCAGATGGACTTGCCTCTCGTCACCGTCGCGTTCATAATTGCCACAGGGCAGCAACCTATGAGTGAAGAAGCGGTCCAACCCGAATACGTAATTCTCTACAGACAGGCCTTTGCAGAGTACGGTTCGCACGCACTCTGGAGTCTGCGCGCCTTTGAGGCGCCATCCCCGGAGGACGCATTGGTCGTGGCGCGGGCTTTGCGCACCGAAGGCGACCTGGTCGCCCGCCGTCTCGCCGAGCGCATCGAGCAAGCCTGCCATGCCGCTGTCTAGCCTTCAAATCGACATCCTCCGCCTGCTTGCTTCGCACCGCGACCCGGAGAGCTATGTGGCGGGCTCGACGCCGCTCAATAGCGCCACTTTGCGCTATTCGGGCGATATTGACGTGTTTCACGACCGCGAAGAACGTGTCTCCGCCGCCGCACTCAACGATGCCCGCGTCCTGGAATCCGCAGGCTACAAAGTCACATGGCTTCGCAAACTCCCCTCGATTCACACGGCCCAAATCGACTCAGGGGATGAATCGACGCGCCTGGAGTGGGCAGCCGACAGTGATTACCGCTTCTTCCCCGCTGTCAAAGATGCGGTCTTCGGATTAGTCTTGCACCCCGTCGACCTGGCGATTAACAAAGC
>Ga0302325_10000678_pt1 | contig 91551 bp, 75 predicted proteins | sample Palsa_T0_2_FD_201948 | JGI IMG/M metagenome (GOLD analysis project Ga0302325, IMG submission 201948) | Peat permafrost microbial communities from Stordalen Mire near Abisko, Sweden - Palsa_T0_2 | ecosystem: Environmental > Terrestrial > Soil > Palsa > Peat permafrost | place: Sweden: Abisko...
GGTGTAGTTGCCGTTGGCCGCCTGCGAAGCCTGCAGCACCACCGTGCCCACCCCGGTGATGGTCACCGTCGAGCCGGAGATGGTGGCCGGGCCGCTGACCACCGAATAGGTGATCGCGCCCGCGGAGTTCGAAGTGGCCGAGACGGCGAAGGGAGCGACTCCGTAGGTCTGGTTCGAAACAGTGAAGGTGATGGTCGGGGCCGCAGCTGACACCGTAAAGCTGGCGTTCTGGGTGCCTGCCGTGTAGTTGCCGTTGGCGGCCTGCGAAGCCTGCAGCACCACCGTGCCCACCCCGGTGATGGTCACCGTCGAGCCAGAGATGGTGGCCGGACCGCTGACCACCGAATAGGTGATCGCGCCCGCGGAGTTCGAAGTGGCCGAGACCGCGAAGGGAGCGACACCGTAGGTCTGGTTGGAAACAGTGAAGGTGATGGTCGGGGCCGCAGCCGACACCGTGAAGCTGGCGTTCTGGGTGCCTGCCGTGTAGTTGCCGTTGGCGGCCTGCGAAGCCTGCAGCACCACCGTTCCCACGCCGGTGATAGTCACCGTCGAGCCAGAGATGGTAGCCGGACCGCTGACCACCGAATAAGTGATCGCGCCCGCGGAGTTGGAGCTGGCCGAGACCGCGAAGGGAGCGACGCCATAGGTCTGGTTCGAAACAGCGAAGGTGATGGTCGGGGCTGCAGCCGACACCGTGAAGCTGCCGTTCTGGGTGCCTGCCGTGTAGTTGCCGTTGGCGGCCTGCGAAGCCTGGAGCACCACCGTGCCTACCCCGGTGATGGTCACCGTCGAGCCAGAGATGGTAGCCGGACCGCTGACCACCGAATAGGTGATCGCGCCCGCCGAGTTCGAACTGGCCGAGACGGCGAAGGGAGCGACACCGTAGGCCTGGTTCGAAACAGTGAAGGTGATAGTCGGGGCTGCAGCCGACACCGTGAAGCTGGCGTTCTGGGTGCCCGCGGTGTAGTTGCCGTTGGCGGCCTGCGAAGCCTGCAGCACCACCGTGCCCACGCCAGTGATGGTCACAGTCGAGCCGGAGATGGTGGCCGGGCCGCTAACCACCGAATAGGTAATCGCGCCCGCGGAGTTCGAACTGGCCGAGACGGCGAAGGGGGAGACACCGTAGGTCTGGTTGGAAACAGTGAAGGTGATGGTCGGGGCTGCAGCCGACACCGTGAAGCTGGCGTTCTGGGTGCCCGCGGTGTAGTTGCCGTTGGCGGCCTGCGAAGCCTGCAGCACCACCGTGCCCACGCCGGTGATGGTCACCGTCGAGCCGGAGATGGTGGCCGGGCCGCTGACCACCGAATAGGTGATCGCGCCCGCCGAGTTGGAAGTGGCCGAGACGGCGAAGGGAGCGACGCCGTAGGTCTGGTTCGAAACAGTGAAGGTGATGGTCGGGGCCGCAGCTGACACCGTAAAGCTGGCGTTCTGGGTGCCTGCCGTGTAGTTGCCGTTGGCGGCCTGCGAAGCCTGCAGCACCACCGTGCCCACCCCGGTGATGGTCACCGTCGAGCCGGAGATGGTGGCCGGACCGCTGACCACCGAATAGGTGATCGCGCCTGCGGAGTTGGAGCTGGCCGAGACCGCGAAGGGAGCGACGCCGTAGGTCTGGTTGGAAACAGTGAAGGTGATGGTCGGGGCCGCAGCCGACACCGTGAAGCTGGCGTTCTGGGTGCCCGCCGTGTAGTTGCCGTTGGCGGCCTGCGAGGCCTGGAGCACCACCGTGCCCACCCCGGTGATGGTCACCGTGGAGCCGGAGATGGTGGCCGGGCCGCTAACCACCGAATAGGTGATCGCGCCCGCGGAGTTCGAAGTGGCCGAGACCGCGAAGGGAGCGACGCCGTAGGTCTGGTTCGAAACGGTAAAGGTGATGGTCGGGGCTTCGGCCGACACCGTGAAGCTGGCGTTCTGAGTGCCTGCGGCGTAGTTGCCGTTGGCGGCCTGCGAAGCCTGCAGCACCACCGTGCCCACCCCGGTGATGGTCACCGTCGAGCCGGAGATGGTGGCCGGACCGCTTACCACCGAATAGGTGATCGCGCCTGCGGAGTTCGAACTGGCCGAGACGGCGAAGGGCGCAACGCCATAGGTCTGGTTGGAAACAGTGAAGGTGATGGTCGGGGCGGCAGCCACTCCAGTGCCGCTCACCGCGATCGTTTGTGTACTGCTGGAAACGTTGAGCGTGTTGTCGGTGAGCGTGATCGTGCCGTTGAGAGCAGCGACGGAGGTTGGCGTGAACTCGACGCCAAGAACGCAGGCGGCGGCGGAAGCCAGCACCTGACTGGAGTTGGCGCAGGTGGCCGAGGCGCCGCCCAGCGTGAAGTTGCCCGACGAAGAAGAAATCGACGCGATGGTCAGTGTGCCGTTGCCGGTATTCTGGACCGTCTGGTAGCTTGCCGCGCTGGTGGCGCCATAGGCGGTCGAGGGCAGACTCATCGCTGCCGGCGTGGACTGCGTGACCAGCCGGATTCGGTTGTTGCGGTAGTCCGCGATGTAGATGTTCGTGCCCGGGGTCATGGCAGTGCCGACGGGAGTATTGAGTTCCGCGCTGGTGGCGGGGCCGGCGTCGCCGCTGTAGCCGCCGGCGGTCAAATTGCCGGCGATGGTATTGATGACCAGTGTGGTCGCATTCACCTCGCGGATGCGGCTGTTGCCGTAGTCGGCGATGTAGAGGTTGCCGGCGGCGTCGAGCATGGCGCTCAGAGGCTGGTTCAGAGTCGCGCTGGTGGCTGCGCCGCCATCGCCGCTAAACGTCTGGGTGCCCGTGCCCGCCACAGTCGAGATCAGTCCGGTACCGGCCGAGACCATGCGCACGCGGTTGTTGCTCTTCTCGGGAATATAGAGGTTTCCCGAGGCGTCGAATGCAAGCCGTCCGGGGGAGTTGGTTTCGGCGCTGGTGGCCGCAATGCCATCGCCGTTGTATCCACCCGTTCCATTTCCAACAATCGTGGTAATCATTCCTGTCGCGATCGTGACCTCGCGCACACGGGCATTACCCACGTCGGAGATATAGAAATTCCCCGCGCTATCGGTCATCACGAACTGCGGCGTATTCAGTTCCGCGCTGGTGGCCGCTATGCCGTCGCTGTTGTAACCCGAGGTCGTGTTCCCCGCCACGGTCGAGATGAAGCCGGTAACCGCGTTCACCTCGCGCACCACATTGTTGCTCTGGTCGGCGATGTAGAGGTTGCCGGCTCCGTCCAGCGCGATGCCCCCTGGACTGGAGATCTTGGCGCTGGTGGCGGCGGCTCCGTTGCCGGAGTATCCGGAGCTGCCGCAGGTTCCGGCATAGGTTGAGATGACGCCCGAGGTGTTGACCTTGCGCACGCAGTTGTTCGAGGTATCGGAGATGTAGAGGTTGCCGGCCGCATCCAGCGCCACATCGCGCGGCTGGTTGACTTCGGCGCTCGCTGCCTGGCCGCCGTCGCCCGAGTAACCCGCCGTGCCGTTGCCCGCGAAGGTGGAGATAATGCCGGGCGGGAATGTGCCCCGCGGCCCTGTTCCCGAACCCGCCAGGTACGACGTGCCCAGCACCGTTGGCGTAGAAGTAGAGAGGACCACAGCTCCAAGGCGCAGTCCAGGAGCGGCCGGGGTGAATGTGTACTTGACGGTGCAGGCCTGACCCGCGCTGTATACCGTAGCGGTTGCGCAGGTGCCGCCGGCGACATAAGCGTAATCAAGGCTTGCAGCGCCCTGCGTCAGTACCGAGATCGTGCCCAGCGTACCGGCGGTGGCGATGTTTACGGTGGCGATCTGGGTAGCACTGGTTGAGCCCACGTTGGTCGCCGGTGCGGTGTAGGCCGAAGCAGCGGCGTTCACCGTCACCGTATCGGAGACCGTCGCTGCGACCGTGTAGTTGGCTGTCGCCGCGGAGTTGGCGGCGATGGTGACCGTGCCGGCGTTGGTGTAAGTGATGGTTGAGCCGGAGATGGATGCAGTGCCGGCGGTGATCGAGTAGGTGACTGGATCGCCGCCGCTGGCCGTTGCCCCAAGCGTTGCAGTGCCGTTGACCGTCACGGGCGTGGTTGGCTGCGGGAAAGTGATGGTCTTGGTAGCCTGCGCCACCGTAAAGCTGGCGTTCTGCGTGCCCGCGGAGTAGTTTCCGCTGGCCGCCTGCGAGGCTTGGAGGACCACGGTGCCTGCGCTGGTGATGGTCACCGTCGAGCCGGAGATGGTAGCCGGGCCGCTGACCACGGAATAGGTGATCGCGCCCGCGGAGTTGGAACTGGCCGAGACGGTGAAGGGCGAGACACCGTAGGTCTGGTTGGAAACGGTGAAGGTGATGGCCGGGGCGGCTGAATTAACCGTCAGCGTTACGTTGTCGGTCCCCGAGTTGTAGTCGGTCGTGTCCGTGGGATTGAAAGTCACCGAGAGTGTTTGCGAGCCGGCGGCAAGGACCGTACCGGAGGAGGGACTGTAGACGAAGGAGCCCGCAAGCGTGGAGCTGGCATTGAGTTGGGTTGAGCTCAGTGCGGTGCCGTAGGTAATCGCCGCTGGGTTGGACCATGAGATGGGCGGCGTGCCCTTGGTTGCGGTGGCGGTCAGGCTGATGGTCTGGGTTGCTGCGGTGACGCCCAGCGAGTTGTCGGTAACGATCACGGAGCCTGACACGCTGCCCGCAATGGTGGGGGCAAAATCCACGGCGTAGTTGCACACCAGTCCCGCGGTCAGAGTTCCCGGTGAACTTGCTGTAGTCAGTTCCGGGCAAGTGGTTGCGTTGTCCAGTTGAAAGTAAGCGCTGACGCTGGGGTTGTTGCCCGTACCAGGCACGGAAAAAGTCACGCTGGCGTTGCCGATATTTGCCACCGTCGCAGTCTGCGGGTCGTCCGTCCCGTCCATGGTGGCAACCGGCGTTGAGGTCGGATACGTCAACTGCGACTGGCTGACGTTCACTTTACGAATAACGTTGTTGGATGAATCGGCAATATACATGTTCCCGGCGCTGTCCACCGCGATGTCTGCCGGACTGTTCAACTCAGCAGAAGTAGCCGGTCCGCCATCTCCGGTATATCCGCCCGTTCCGTTTCCAGCCAGGGTAGAAATGGTGCCGCTGGCCGCATTGACTACGCGGACGCGATTGTTGCTGTCGGAAATGTAGATGTTGCCCGCCACATCGACGGTAAGGCTCCCAGGGTTGTTGATTTCGGCATTGATTGCGGGGCCGCCGTCGCCCGAGTAGCCGGCGGTCCCGTTGCCCGCAACTGTGGAGATAATGCCGGTCGAGACGGTCACCTTGCGGATCACTTCGGCGCCGAAGTCGCAAAAGTAGATGTTGCCGGAGCTGTCCAGGGCGACTCCCGACGGGTTGTTGATTTCGGCGCTGGTGGCGGCGCTGCCATCGCCGGTATAGCCTTGGGTTCCATTGCCCGCCACGGTGGTAATGATGCCCGTCGATGCGTTCACTTCGCGGAGGCGATAGTTGGAATTGTCACCGAAATACCAGTTGCCGTGGCTGTCCAAGGCAATATTGCTGCTCGGATTGTGTATCTCGGCGCTGGTGGCCAAGCCTCCATCGCCTAAATAAGCGCAGGTGCTGTTGCCGGCCCCGGTGGCAATCACGCCGGTGGCGACGGTTACCTTGCGAATGCGGCAGTTGTTCTTGTCCGCGATATAGATGTTCCCGGCGCTGTCAATGCCGAGACCGGACGGGTGCTTGAACTCGGCGCTGGTGGCTGCTCCCCCGTCTCCGGAGAAACCAGATGTCCCGTTCCCGGCCACGATGCTGATAATGCCGCTCGAAGCCGTCACCTTTTGAATATCCTGGTTGTTATAGTTCGCAATGTAGACGTTGCCCGCGCTGTCGACGGCCACCTTGCCGGGATCGCTCAACTCGGCGCTGGTGGCTGCGCCCCCGTTTCCCGTCGTTCCGGCAGTACCGTTGCCCGCCACGGTGGAGATGATTCCAGGAATCAGTACCGCCAGCGGTCCCGCGCCCGTGCCGACCAGGCCAAAGCCAACGTTGCCGGTGCCGGTGACAGCCGTCAACGGGACGTTGCGCGGCCCCGGATATGCAGGAGTGAAGGTGATGGGAAGGGTGCAGATCGTCCCGCTGGGATTCGAAGTGCTGCCATTCACCGTGCAGCCGGTGATGGTCCCGATGCTGTACTCCTGCTTGCTGCCCTGGGACTGCTGCGCGATCATGCTGGTAAGCGTTTCAGCAGCCGTGGTCTCAAGAAAAAAGTCCTGCACCGCACTGCTGCCGCCCAGCGCCGTGGTGGGGAAGGTGGTGTTGAGCTGCACCTGGCGGACCTCTTCGGCGGTTGCATCGGCAACGTAGACATTCCCCAGACCGTCGACTGTGATTTGCTTCGTATCGTCCAACTCAGCGCTGATAGCCGGGCCGCTGTTGCCGGTGGTGCCCTGAGTTCCGTTACCCGCCAGGGTGCTTATGTGGCCGGTGCCGGGATTCACCACGCGTATGCGGCGGTTTTGGGTGTCACTGATGTAGACGTTGCCCGAGCTGTCAAGCGCAGCTCCGTTGGGGCCGTTGATCTCCGCGCTGGTGGCCGCACTCCCGTCGCCGGTGTAACCCGGGGTCCCATTGCCTGCCACGGTGCTGATGTAGCCAGTCGAGATGGTCACCTCGCGAATGCGATTGTCGCCACTGTCGGCAATGTAGATGTTCCCGGAGCTATCCAGGGCCACGGAATTGGGACTGGTAAGGTTGGCGCTGGTGGCCGCGCTGCCGTCACCGCAGCCGCTGGTCGGAGTGCCGCACGCACTTCCATTGCCCGCCACTGTACTGATGAAGCCGGTCGAGATCGTCACCTTGCGGACGCGATCGTTGGTACGATCCGCGATATAGATGTTGCCGGAGCTATCCACAGCGACGCCGGCTGGGGTATCCAGCGTAGCGCTCGTCGCCGCGGCCCCATCGCCGGAGTAGCTGGCTGTTCCGGTACCCGCGACCGTGCTGATGTAACCGGTCGAGATGGTCACCTTGCGGATGCGGTTGTTGGTATAGTCCGCAATATAGATGTTGCCGGAGCTATCGATGGCTACGCTATTGGGGCCGTTCAACTCGGCGCTGGTGGCGGCAATGCCATCGGAGTTATAACCGCAGGTTCCGTTGCCTGCTACGGTCGAAATATTGCCCGTGCCGATGGCCACCTTGCGGATTCTGCAGTTGGTATAGTCGGCGATGTACCAGTTGCCAGCGCTGTCGAATGCAACGTCGGCTGGGGTGTTCAATTTGGCGCTGGTGGCTAACCCGCTATCACCCGAGTAACCGGCGGTCCCAGTGCCCGCCACCGCGTTAATCGCCGGCACCAGTTGCATCTGCGCGCACGCCGCCGCCGCCGTGAGCCAAAGCCCCGCCAGGGCGAATGCCCGCGCCGCAGGGCATAGCAGCGGCACACTAGGAGAGCGGTACTTCGGCCTCATTCATCAAAGTCGTGATTTGCGCACGCCTCATATTCCCGGAGATTCTTCGCCGCCTTCGGTTCGTTTGAGAGCACGACGAAATCCCAGATGAGGTCGCTTGTCGATTTGCGCATGGGCTGTATTCGCATTCCCAGAGGAGAAAGCTGCAAAAGCCCTCCACTTGAGTTATCGGCGGCATGCATCTGAAAGTGGCCAACGTTAAGTACAACTAAAGTAGGCTCTCGTCCGGAGCCCGTGCCCGGTTTCGACGCATAGCCTGTAAGTGATCCGCCTAAACGCCATGGTCAGCCGCGAAACGCTCTTCCACGCGAAGGCCGTCCCTGGGCCAGCAAATATTCGCCGACCATGTTCATTTTGAGATGGGTTGGAAGACTATTTTCTGAATGGAGCAATATTGCACTGTTCAGGAGAGAGCAATGAATATCTGTGCATGGTGTTCTTTGAGGAAAAAGATTCAGCTTGGTGGCTTGCGTACTGAAAAAGTTGCTCCGTGGAGCACACTTCGCCAACCAAGGCCTGCCCATCGCAGATCCAGAGGCCGGCCGGTGGAGAGGAAGGGGAAGCTCTGCTCCAGTTCCGAGATGAGTCGCGCCTTGGGAAAGTCCCGCATTTCGCAGATGCCACCGCCGAGAACCACAGTCTCAGGAGAAAGAACCGCTATTGCGGTGGCAATCGCGAAGGCCTGGTTGGTCACAAACTCGCGCAGGTGGTTCGCTAGTTCGGACGCTTGCGCGGAGGCTCGAAACACATCTTCGATCGGGACCTGATGGTATTCCGCAATGCGCTCAAGGGCTTTCCCCGATACGTATGCTTCGAGACACTCGCCTCTCTCGGCGCGTAGCCATCGACGGCTTCCAGAGAAGGGCATATGCCCAATCTCCAGAGCCCAGCCGGAGCCTCGAAAGGGACGGCCTTGCTGCAGGAAGGCGCCTCCGATTCCAGTACCGAAGAAGAGCCCGAGGACCGAGCCCGCGCCTTGGCACACTCCAGCGACGTACTCTCCCATCAATGCCAAAACAGAGTCGCGCTCGAGCAAGACGGGAAGACCGATGCGATGGCCCAGGTCGCCGGCCAGCAAGACGCCGTTCAGTTCCGGGATGTTTGCAGAGTAGAGTATGCGATTCCGCTTGGCATCGAGAAAACCAGGAACAGTGGAAACGATGGCCGCCGGTTCGAGACCCGATTCCGTTATGACGGTTGAGATCATTCGCTCAAGAGCAGCAATAGGACCGCTTCGTAGCTCAACGGTCGAGAACAGACGGACGTACTCTTGCGGCTCCCCATCAACGGCAAAACCCATTTTGATGCGGGTGCCACCGATGTCGACGACAAGTATGGTGCTCATGGGAACACTAGCATGGCGGTGAGAAACTGGGAGAGGGCCTCTCGAAAATCCAGCTTGTATTGGTCTTTGTTGATCGATTTCGCGGTGATGACCCGCAGGGTTGCGTGAGGAAGAATCTGTTGCAAACGCTCCGCGTAGGCGAGCGGGTGAACAAAATCGTGATGGTTACCTATGATGAGCGTGGGCGCTCGAATGCCGGCGATTGCCGCAGCGTCGATGCCCGGCGAATCTCCTGGGATGGTGGACAGCAACGCAATCGTGCTCGCAGGGTTGGGCCGGGAAAAGAAACTCCTTAGAGATGCAACGTTGTCGGGGGAAATGGCGGCAACCGCGGGAAGGCACGCAGAAGCCTCAAAACGAAGTGCCCCCTCATGGGCGCCAAACTCCTGGAGCAGTGCTGCTATCTCCAGGTAAGGGGCCATGGTGGCAGACGGTCCCACGACCCACGCAGGCCGGGCAAGAATCAGACCGGCAATTCTATCGGAGTGCAAGGCTGCGAGCCGCATGGATAGGGCGGCGCCTAACGAGATGCCCCCGACAATTGCCTGACGAATTCCCACATGATCAAGAAGGGCGATGGCGTCGGCTGCGAAGGTGGCGATGGACAGCCGGCTGGTGTCTCCCAGCTCTGAGTTGCCATGACCACGGCATTCGAGCGTGAGACGCCGGATTCCTGGAGCCGTTCCAGGATTTGCGGGGAAAACCTCGGCGGGCTGCGTTCGGTCGGCACCCAGACCGTGTTGCCAAAGGACCGGCATACCTTCCCCGACATCTTCGTAGGCCAGCAGACATCCGTCTTCTGCTCGGAACATGCCGTCCGTCATGCAGGGCTTCCGATCAGGCCCGCAAGGACCCCGGAGACTTCGGCTGCATATTCTTCTGAAAACCCGTGAGCGACGAGCGCGCCGTCGTAGGTAATGGAGCGAAGCGCCGCTACGAATGCCGGAAGATCTACAGCACCCCTTCCTGGCGCGGTCACGCACCCGGAAGTCTCAATGTCTTTGATATGAGCAAGCAAAAGTGAGCCGCCGAGGAGTTGTGTCGCCTGAGCGATGATTCTTTGCTGTTGGGAGAGCGTCGCAGGCGATAGCAGGTTCGCTGGGTCAAGAACAATCCCGAGGAAAGGCGACGCGACTTCATTGAGCAATCGCCGTGCCGCTTGTGCATGGTTGACGACATTTCCGGGCTCGGGTTCGATGGCCAGCTTGATGCCTGCGGCTTCTGCTGATTGCAAGGCAAAGTCTAATTCACTGCGCAACACACTCCAGGCTAATGCGCCTTGATTATCAGGGTGATGCTTCCACATATCATGTGGGTCACGAGAGCCGGTACAGAGGGTCACAACCGGAGCACCCATGCGGCGCGCTGCTTCGATGACGTTCCCAAGGGCTTTTCTTGACGAAGCGCGAACGTTAGGATCTGGGTGAGCCATGTTGCAGGTCCCGGAGAGCGCCGCCACGGTGACTCCGGCAGCGTGCGCCTGGTGTTTGATTTTTTCAGCAAGCCCCTCCGGCAGTTGCTCCGGCAGGGTGGAAAGCCCTGCAGAGACCAGGTTGAACTGCACTCCGCTATATCCGTCGCCCGCCGCGGCAGCGAACACCTCGGCCGCATTGGTAAAGGGGTAGGTACGAGCAAAGATCGCTGGATACATTAGACTGCACCGGTTACATCCGCGAGCACGATTCTCGAACCCGAAGCGACCGATTGCGCAATGGCAGCCATGGCTCGCACGGAGGCTACACCATCCTCGATGGTTGCGCCACGTATCGGCTTTGCGTCCAGGATCGTCTCGGCAAAGCCCTCCAGTTGGCGCCGGTAGAAATGGCCATCTGCGCCGAGCACTCGCCGAGTGGTCGAGTCTTTCTCGTGGAAGATGTCTACTTCGCTCGATTTGAAGTACCAGGGGTTGAAGATTTTTCCGATCGCACTGCCATGTTCACCATAGATTTGAAAGCCCTCGTGCCAGTCCATGCGGACAGCGATGGTCAGATCCAGATGTCCCAAGGTCCCGTTTTCAAATTCGGTTTCGACGAACCAGCAGTAGGCCCCGAAGCGCTGGGAAAGCCGGGCGCGCACGGCGAGAAGAGGGCCGCTGAAATATCTGGCCAAGTCGACCAGATGACAACCGTGCGCCAGCATGTAGTAGCGGACTTTATCGGCTTTGGGATCGACTTTGGGCTTAAGCGCCCGGGCTCCCGAACGTGGAATGGGTTGTACTGCGTCGGTCATGGTGTAGCGGTGGGTGGAGTCACAGTACCACGCTTTTAGGGCCAGCATCTGTCCCATCTCGTGGTGTATGAAGCTGTGCGTTGCTTCGATCCCGGGATCAAAGCGGAGCATGTGACCCACCTGGAGCACAAGGCCACTCGCTTGCACCTTTTGCGCCAGCAACTCAACTTCCTCGACGGAGACTCCGATCGGCTTTTCACAAAGAACGTGCTTGCCCGCGGAGAGCGCCTTCAGGGCAGCCGGGACATGAAATGGATCGGAGATCGCGATGATAATCGCATCCACGCTGGGGTCTGCCAGCATATCGTCATAGTCGAGGTAAATGCGCTCCGCTCCGTAAAATTGACCGAACTGCTGTGCCAGGGATTCATCAACGTCACAGACCGCGCGGAGGAGAATATTTCGAGCCTTCTGCGCGGATTCCAGGTGGGCGAATTGAGAGATGGGACCACAGCCCAATATGCCTACGCGGAGACAGTTCTTATCTTTCAGCACTGTATCGCCTTTCTCGTATGCCGGCGCGTATTTCGCTACCTGGAAAGAGTACCTTAGGGGCTTAAAGCCCGGCCACCAGGGCTAAAGAGGGTGTGTGAGAACTCGGTTCTGGAAGGGCACGGCTTCAGCCGTGCCGTAATTCATCAGGAGTTCCCGGGCTAAAGAGCCTGCGTGAGAACTCGGTCCCGGAAGGGCACGGCTTCAGCCGTGCCGTAAATGACGCTGTCATACACGGCTTTAGCCGCTGAGGTACGTTTTTTCCATCCTCTAAATTCTCTTATGCGCTGATAAAAGGATGCCCTCAGGGGCTAAAGCCCGGGAACTCTCAATGAATTTACGGCACGGCTGAAGCCGTGCCCTTCCAGAACCGAGTTCTCACACCCTTTAAAGCCCTCAATCTATACCGGAGTATCGATGGGCCTGCGGCCCACTTAAGAAGATGAAAATGGCGCGCACGAATGTTGAGTGGGTGGCCAAGGTCTGAAGGTTGCAGCTTGATTTTCGACAGAGCGTTCTCGCGGGTTTGAAAACCCGCTCCCCCAGACTACAGTCCGGGGCTGGCACCGGTTAAGGTGTGGGTTGATCCAACACGACAAAATTGTTTTGGGTTTAGGGCGACCCCGTGTCAGCGACGCTGGCTCATTTTGAAAGCTGTTGCGGTGCGAGAGTAACTGCAGATCCCTCGGCTACGCTCCCCCGGATTTCCTGTCGAGACCCGTGGCTTTGATGATCTGCGTTAAGTAGGAAATCCGGGCCGGGATGACAAGGGGAGGGCGGTGGTTTGCCTTGAAATCAGCTATTGGGATCGAAGCAAACAGCAGGCCCCATCATCCTGTTTCATCTCTTTCGAGCGGAAGGCTGTGGTGGGCTTCCATGGGGCTGTGGGGCACCCGGCGATTGTGAAGGGGATAGAGTCCAAAGACGCCACCGGCGGTCGAGGTGAAAAAAATCGCCAAATGTCGCGGGGGAGTGTCCATTTTGAGATGGTCTGGACGACTATTTTCTGAATGGAGCAAGATTGCACTGTTCAGGAGAGAGAGCAAATGAAATATCTGTGCATGGTGTTGGTTGACGAGAAGAAGCTGGAAGCGCTGTCGGCGAGCGAACTGCAGACACTGGACGACGAAAGCATTGCCTATGACAATTCGCTGCGAAAGCGGGGGCACCTGATCACGGCCCAGGCGCTGGAATCAGTACGAACAGCGACCATTGTTCGTGTTCGAAACGGCAAGGTCTCGGTTACCGATGGACCTTTCGCGGAAACCAACGAACAGATTGGCGGCTTCCTTCTGATCGAGGCGCAGGATCTGAACCAGGCCATCCAGTTGGCCGCGAAGGTTCCCGCTATCCAGCTCGGCGGCATCGAAGTGCGACCCATCAAGGAATTAACCGCGAGCGAACCGAACAAGTGAAGCACCACGGAGGAGGATCGATGTGCCCGCTATGTATGCCATCGATTGCCCTGGCGCGTATCGCCAGTCAGGCGAACCCACAACCATCCGAAAAGAAGGAGATCCGTCCATGAACACGAATCTACATACGCATGCGAACGTTGTTTCACGAGCCGAATGGTTGTCAGCACGCAAGCAACTGCTCGCCAGGGAAAAGCTTCTGACCCGTCAGCGTGACGAGATCGATCGCCAACGCCGGGAGTTGCCCTGGGTCAAGGTCGACAAAGACTACCTCTTCGAGGGACCCGGCGGACGAGAGAGCCTGGCGGATCTGTTTGCAGGGCGGAGTCAGCTCATTGTCTCTCACTTCATGTTCGGTCCCGGGTGGAAAGAAGGCTGCGTGGGCTGCTCGTTTCGGTCCGACCATGTCGAAGGCGCTCTCACACACCTGGAACACCACGATGTGTCTTTGGCGACCATTTCACGAGCGCCGCTCCCCGAGATCCAGGCATTCCAGCAGCGCATGGGGTGGCGCTTCAAGTGGCTTTCGTCTTACAGCAGCGACTTTAATTACGACTATGGCGTGTCGTTCACACAAGAGGAAGTTGCGAGCGGAAAGGTCAATTACAACTACCAGCTCCGTGATTTTGTAAGCGAGGAAGGGTCCGGCCTCAGCGTGTTCTACAAGAACGCCCAGGACGAGATATTTCACACCTACTCCACCTATGGACGGGGAGACGAGATGGTGGATACGACCTACATGTATCTTGACCTGACGCCGAAGGGGCGTAATGAGACCGGACCCCGTCATAATTTAGGAGACTGGGTGCGGCACCATGACCGGTACGATGCGGCAGGCTTTGTGGATGCCGGCGGCCGCTTTGTGGCGCGCCCTTCGTGCCCATGCGAAGGAGAAAGCGATGGCGTTGCCGGATAATGACGGACGAGTGGACGAGGTGGTGGAAGCCACTTATCGTTCTGAATCTCGCCGCGTTCTGGCCACGCTAATCCATTTGCTCGGGGACTTTGATCGGGCGGAGGAAGCGCTGCACGACGCCTTCATAGCGGCGGTGGAACAGTGGCCGCGGGATGGTGTGCCAGCCAACCCGCGCGCCTGGCTGGTGTCGACCGGACGATTCAAAGCGATCGACAATATGCGCCGCCGCGCCAGGTTCGATGAGTCGGTGAGCGAGCTGGCCGGCCGGCTCGATGGAGAAGCTATGGAGCCAGCGCTATGGGACGAGCAAAGTATCGAAGACGACCGGCTGCGGTTGATCTTTACTTGCTGCCATCCGGCGCTGCCGGCCGATGCCCGGATTGCACTGACCATGCGCGAAGTTTGCGGCCTCACCACCGAGGAGGTCGCACGCGCCTTTCTAACCGCCGCACCGACCATTGCCAAGCGCATTGTGCGCGCCAAAGCAAAAATACGCGATGCGCGCATCCCCTACGAGGTGCCCGGCCAGAGTGAGCTTGCGCCAAGGCTGGACACAGTGCTCCAGGTGATCTACCTGGTGTTCACCGAGGGGTATTCGGCATCGTCGGGCGGATCGCTGACGCGGCCCGATCTTTCCGGCGAAGCGATCCGTCTGGGGCGTCTGTTGGTGGAATTGTTGCCAGAGCCCGAATCACGAGGACTGCTGGCACTCATGTTGTTGCACGAGTCGCGTCGCGGTGCGCGTGCTTCACCCGAAGGCGAGCTGGTGCTATTGGACGATCAGGACCGCTCACTCTGGAACCGGGACCTCATTAGGGAAGGGATTGGGTTGGTGGAGCAAGCACTGGCGTCCAGGCGGTTCGGCGCCTACACGCTAGAGGCCGCGATCGCGGCCGTGCATGCGGAAGCGCCGGGCGCGGCGGCGACGGACTGGGCACAGATTGTCAGCTTGTATGACGCGCTGCTGGCAGGAAATCCGTCCCCGGTGGTAGAACTGAACCGCGCGGTTGCAGTGGCGATGCGGGATGGACCGCAGGCTGGGCTCACGCTGATCGACGGTATCCTGGCGCGCGGCGAGCTGGAGGATTACTATCTCGCCCATTCGGCGAGGGCGGATTTTTACCGGCGGCTGGGAAAGGTCGAGCAGGCTCGCGCCTCTTACGAAAAAGCGTTGGTTCTTGCGCGGCCGGAAGTCGCGCGGCGCTTTCTGACGCGAAGGCTCAAGGAGTTGCTATCGTTTCCGCGGCAGTGACAGATCCAGGTCAGCGCCGGTCAGTTGCTTCGCCAGCAGGATGATCTGGCCCTGATGCAGTTGCAGGTGGCATACGATGCGATAAATCGCTTCCAGGATGGTCATCGGTCCCCAGCTCCCTTTGGGCTGAGGATTGATCATTTCCAGCAGGCGCGCCGGGGGAAGCGACCCGATCACGCGGCGGGATTCTGCGAGGGTCGCCGAAAAACAGCGGCGGATCTCCTCGCAGGACTGAGAGGGTGAGAGGGTGAACTCTTCATCGCGCACACGTACATCCGGCTGGCCGTCAATGCCGTGCAGGAACCACTGCCGAAGATTGCCTTCGAGATGAAGCAGAAGGTTGGCGATGGAGTTTTCGTGGTCCCCTCCACGACACCACATCTGCTCGTCCGACAACTTATCCAGACAGCGATTGATGTCGTCTTCTGAGAGCTGCATCCGCTTTACCGACGCGGAAAGAAATATCTCACTGATCTGATCTGGCATAGGAGTTAGATCCTACTGCAGGTGACAGCCCAATGTGGCCAGGAAAGCTCGCTGCGAAAACCACGCCCGCACCCCCTGTCCGCTTATGGATTACGCGTTCAGCCATTCCTCAACCTGGAGAGCCAGCCGACACAATCGCGTCGACCATCGACTCATAGTCGTAGGAGCCGTCGTGCCTTTCACCATTGATGAAGAACGTCGGTGTTCCGTTCACCCCGCTGCGTACCCCGCTCGAGAAATCGGCCCGTACTCGTGGCTCGAACTGCTTCGATTCCAGGGCCTCGGCCAGCGCATTGGGATCAAGATTCAGTTGCTGTGACAGTTTGAGAAGCAGACCGTCGTCCAGACTCCCCTGGTTTTCATAAAGCAGGTCGTGCATTTCCCAAAACTTGTGGTGAGCGCCGGCATATTCTGCCGTTTCCGCAGCCGGCTCCGCGTAGGGATGTATTTGGGTCAGGGGAAAATTACGAAAGACAAATGACACGCGCTTGGAAAAATGCTTTTGCAGGCGCTTGACGATGGGGTAGGCCTGCCCGCAGGAAGGGCACTGGTAGTCCCCGTACTCGACCAGGGTGACAGGCGCGTGCGGGTCTCCCTGGACATGGTCTTTGGCGCTTACGGGCACCGAGAGCCGGCTCATACAGACGCTCCCAATTCTTCCAATGCGGTCAGAATGCCATCAGCACCAGGGTTCACAGCTACCGGAGATAGATAGCTCCAGGTGATGATCCCGTTTCTGTCGATGACAAAGAGTGCTCGCTCGCTGAAGCCGGCTTCCTGAAGGTAAGCCCCATAGGCGCGGGAAACGGCTCCTTTGGGTTCAAAGTCGGCGAGCAGGGGGAAACGGAGATTCTTCGCTTGGGCGTAGGCCGCGTGGCACCACGCTCCATCCACGGAAATGCCGACCATCTGCGCCCCGTAGTTCTGGAACTCAGGCAGAACCTCGTTGTAAAGGGCCATTTGATCACCGCAAACCGGGCTCCAGTCCGCAGGATAGAAGGCCAGAATCACTGGTTTACCGCGCAAGTCTTTCAGTGAGAGGTTTTTGTCGGGACTTTCGGGAAGCGTAAAATCCGGGGCAACGGTCCCGGGGGGCAAAATTCCGGCCATGAATAGATTCCTCCATCATGTGATGCGTAAGAATAGATAAAGCCTCGTTTTGTTGAAAAGCCAGCAGGGGATAATTTTGCCATGACGCAGATGACACAAAGCCGAAAGGGAGAGATTTTTCGCGCGCTCCACCAGCGCCCGGGCGCATTCATTATCCCCAATCCGTGGGACATTGGGAGTGCGCGGATGCTGGCCCACCTGGGATTTGAGGCGTTGGCGACCACCAGCGCCGGCTACGCTTTTTCGCTCGGACGGCAGGACTACGGGGTCGGCCGAGAGGCAATGATGGGCCATGTCTCGGTGCTCGCGGCCGCAACCGAGCTGCCCCTTAGCGCTGATCTCGAGAATGGATTCTCGGATGCTCCTGAAGGCGCCGCGGAAACGATCCGCCTGGCAGCGGCCGCGGGAGTTGTGGGCGGCTCCATTGAGGATGCGACCGGAAGCCCGGAGCAGCCGATCTATGACACCGGGCTGGCGGCGGAACGGGTGCGCGCGGCCGCAGAGAGTGCGCGTGGGCTGGGTTTCCCGTTTACCCTCACAGCGCGCGCGGAGAACTACCTGCACGGCCGCCCCGATTTGAAAGACACCATCACCCGGCTGCAAGCCTACCAGGAAGCAGGCGCCAATGTTCTTTACGCACCGGGGCTCACCAGCAAAGAGGATATTGCCACACTGGTCAGCTCGGTGGATCGCCCGGTCAATGTTTTGATGGGGCTTGCGGGTATTCGGATGAACCTGGCGGACCTGGAGGCGATTGGAGTGAAGCGGGTCAGCGTTGGCAGCGCTCTTGCCCGTGCTGCCTACGGGTGCTTGTTGCGCGCCGCGCAAGAAATGCGCGAAGACGGAACCTTTGGTTTCGCAGAAAAGGCGGCCACCAGCCGGGAGATCGCGGCCATGTTTCAGGGTTGAGCAGGAAGCGTACGCGAACGTTCGCAGGCAACGGCCGTCATTCACTGAACCTTTTTTGACCCCGCCATACTCTCATGAATAACAGCGAGGAACGATCACGATGTCTGAGCAAGCGTTGGTCACATCAGCACTGAATTCGTGGAAGTCCACCATCGAACGAGCCGACCGGATATTTTCACCGCTCAACGAAGAGCAGCTACAAAAAGAAGTAGCGCCGGGAAAGAACCGGTTGATCTATCTGTGGGGTCATCTGACTGCCGTTCACGATCGCATGCTGCCTCTACTAGGCTTAGGCGAGCGCCTCCATCCGGAGTTCGACCCGCTTTTCCTCACCAATCCCGACAAAACGATGGGGAATCTGCCGGCGGCCGCAGAGATAAAAAAGTCGTGGGACGACGTCAACAGCAAATTGTCCGCGGGGTTCGAAAGTTTTTCACCGGCTCAATGGTTGGAGAAGCACGGCTCTGTTTCTGAGGAAGACTTTGCCAAAGATCCGTCACGCAATCGATTCGCAATTCTGCTCAGCCGAACCGCGCATATTGCGTTCCACGTGGGGCAAACGGCACTGATTCCAAAGTGATGCACTCGCCAGTTCAGAGAAGGTGAAAAAGGCGCGGACGAATATTGAGTGGGCCACCCACTCAACATATTGCAAGATGAAGCGTTCTCGGGTGTGCTCCTTCGTGCTCCAGAAGCCAGCGTTTTCTCTCCATTCCGCCCCCGTACCCAGTGAGGGAACCGTCGGCGCCGATGACGCGGTGGCACGGCACAACGATGCCGATTGGATTGGAACCATTGGCGAGCCCCACGGCGCGGACCGCGGTGGGGCGTCCTATCCGCTGTGCGAGCTTGCCGTAAGACTCCGTAGCCCCTCGGGGTATCTCTCGCAGGGCACTCCACACCGCACGCTGAAAGGGCGTACCGGCCGTCTGCACCGGCAGGTTATCGATCGCTCCCAGCTCGCCGGCAAAGTAGTTCTTCAACGCGGTCGCCAGAGCGCTTGAACGCGCGGCCGGTTCCAGGCTGAATCCGTCTTCTCCGTAGTGGAGTCTTAAGAGACGGCGCATGCGGGGTTCATATTCGGTCCAATCGACAGCCCGCAAGTTCTTCTCGCGGTCGGCGACCATCAAGAGCTCACCGATGGGGGTATCGAGGCGCTCGAAGAATAATTGCAATCCATCAGCCATGCCGCTCTCCTTGACCGTGGTTCGTGGTTGCGTTCGCGGCCCATAGATGCTGTGCTGCATACGCACGCCACGGGCGCCAGGCCTCAGCAAGGCTCAGCAGTTTGGCCGAGCTGGGCCGATTTCCATCAATCATTTCGGCGCCGCGCAGCAACCCAATGTCAGAAGCTGGAAAAGCATCCATCTCACGGAGAGCGCGCAAGGCGATGTATTGGGCCGTCCATTCTCCCACTCCGCGGATAGAGCGCAGCCGGACGATCGCCTCTTCAATGGTTCCAAATGGCCGGAACAGATTGGGATCCGCCACCGCCGCCTCTGCCAGGGCCTGCAACGATGCCTGACGGGCCAAGGGCATGCCGAGACCAATCGGCTTGGCAAGCGCGAGACGCTGCGCGACCGGAAAAACATGGGACAGTGCGGGATGACCGGCCTGCCCCCCTGGCACCGGCTTGCCGTGTACAGCAACCAGTTGTCCCGCCAGCCGGCGCGCAGCAACAACACTGATCTGCTGACCGAGAATGGCCCTCACCGCCAGCTCAAAGCCATCCCATCCGCCAGGCGCGCGCAAACCGGGACGCCTGGCCACCAGCAGCGCCAGCCTGGGATCGTGGGATAAATGCGCATCAATGGTCTCGATATCCGCACCTACGTCGAACACCCGCTTGACTCGGGTGACGATCGCCGGCAGAGAGGCAACGTTAGGAAAACGGATGGTCACTCCAAGACTCTGCCGTTGGGGCAGATGGGTGACCTCCACACTGCCGGTAAAGCCATTCAGTTCGACGGTACGGAGGTAAGTTCCCTTTTCCACCACTTCGACTCCCGGGATGGCCCGCGCCGACAGATAGGCGAGCATAGATTCCCAGTCATAGGGCGGCCGGTAACGAAGTCGCAACGTTACCCCCGCTTCTGCACTTTCAACGCTGGCTCTGTTTTTGCGCCGCAGGGCGCTCGGGGGACGATGAAACAGATGGCGGAAGGTCTCATTGAATCTTCGGACGCTCCCGAATCCTGCTGCCAGCGCGATTTCCGACATTGGCATCTGAGTTTCATGAATAAGCTGCTTAGCAAAAAGAACGCGACGGGTTTGGGCGACGGCAATCGGCGATGCTCCCAAGTGCTCAAGGAAGAGCCGCCGCAACTGGCGCTCCCCCAGGCCGAGACGCTCCGCCAGTCTTTCCACGCTCGCGCCGCGGCCATCGAGCGCCCCATCGGTGATGAGAGCCAGAGCGCGGGATACGGTATTGGAGGTCCCGCGCCATGAGGCCATGTCCGGCGCCGTCTCCGGGCGGCAACGCAGACAGGGACGAAAGCCGGCTTGCTGCGCGGCGGCCGCCGAAGGAAAGAAAGTGCAGTTTTCAAATTTTGGAGTGCGTGCCGGGCACACCGGCCGGCAATAGATACCTGTCGAGGTCACACCGACAAACAGGAACCCGTCGAAGCGGTGATCCCGGCTCTCGAGCGCGCGATACGAAACGTGTCGATCAGGTAATTCCATATACGAATTCTCTCACTTGCCCGGATCGGGGACTGGCGCTTTTCGGACATGGTCACTCGGCCGGGAAACCCAGGTCTCAAAAGCGAGACCTGGGCCACCCACTCCATGTTCATCCGCGCCATTTTCATCTTCTTAGGTGGGCGCCACCGTTCTGGCATTCAGTTGCAAGTGCCGGTGATGTATGCCATCTTTGTCGTCGACCTCAAGATTCTCAAATGGAAGCCGCCCGACAATGAGCTGCCTGCCACGCCGATCAATACGACGGCACGGCTGAAGCCGTGCCCTTCCAGGACCGAGTTCTGTATGAAAAAGATTTTCTGCCTGGCTCTCGGGGGCGCGATCTTATCAACGCCGCTGCACAGTCAAAATCAACCGGGCATTCTCAAGGATTACGATCAGGCCATCGATGAGGTTGCCGAACATGCGATGCAGTCGGTGGTGGAAATTGAGGTAACGGGCTACGGTGTGCCGGAGAATGATAAGGACCAGGGCCAACAACAGGCCCTGGTGCGGCAGCGATCGATCGGCTCTGGCGTCATCGTCGACCCCGATGGATACATCATCACCAACAATCACGTGGTTGCGGGCGCGTTGCGCATCCGGGTGATCATCGCGCCGGCAACGGTGGAGATGGTGAGCGGTAATACGCGCTTGCACAACCCGCAGCGGGTGTACGAAGCCAGGCTGGTCGGCGCCACCCATTATGCGGACCTGGCGTTGATCAAGATAGAAGCCAAAAGCTTACCTTTTATTGCGTTGCCGGAACAGTTTCATTTCCGCTTAGGCCAAACCGTGGTTGCTATCGGTGCACCCGAGGGCCTGGACCATACCGTGACCAAGGGAATCATTAGCGCCGTAGGACGGCAGCCGGAATTGGATCGTCCTATGGTGTATGTGCAGACCGATGCTCCTATTAATCCTGGCAACAGCGGCGGACCGTTGATCGACCGGAACGGCAACCTGGTGGGTATTAATACTTTTATTGTTACGTCTGGCGGAGGCAGCGAAGGGCTCGGTTTTGCTATCCCCGAACCGCTGGTACGGGCGGTTTACCACGAGCTTAAGGAGCATGGCATCGTTGCCAACGTGACCATTGGCGCTCATGCTCAGTCCATCACGCCGGCGTTGGCCGCAGGTCTGAAACTCCCGCAGGACTGGGGTGTGATCTTATCCGACATCGATCGCAATGGTCCGGCCGCCGCGGCTGGTTTGCATACAAAGGATATTGTGACCACGATGGATGGTTTGGCGGTGGACTCGCTGCCCAAATACACCGCCTTCCTTTATATCCACCAGCGCGCTTCGGCGATAAGTATGGAGGTTTTGCGCGACGGCAAGCCGCTAACGGTTTCAGTGACGCCGGTGAATGCGCCGCCCCCGGTCGACAATCTGTCAGACCTCATTCGGCCGGAGAAAGACCTGATCGCGCCGCTGGGAATTTTTGTGATGGACCTCAAACACTCTAAGGTTGGCGCGCTGCTTAATCTGCGTTCCGATAGCGGCGTCCTGGTCACTGGGTTGCTTGGTGGGGAACCCGCGATCGCAGCGGATCTTTCGGTCGGTGACGCGATTCGCGCTGTGAATGGCGCCGCGCTGGACAACTCGCAACAACTGCGACAGATTCTCGCCGGTCTGAAGCCCGGCGATGCAGTGGTGCTCGAAGTAGAACGGCAATCGGTCCTGCAGTATGTCGCTTTTGAGATGGAGTAAGGCAGAGGGCGAAAGCGAAGATCTAAACGTGCTCGGCTGAATCGAGATCGTGGACCACGTCGCTGTGGATTCCAAAGAGGTCTGGGGATGCCAGATTGCTTGCCAGTTCTATTTCGGTGTCAACCGCCCCCGGCTTGCCTTCGATGGCGGCATTCTCGCGCATCAGTTCTACCTGGGCCTGAATGCGGGTAAGATCGCTCTCGTTCTCATGCAGGAGCTGGTCACGATTTCGCAGATTCTTCAGCCGCCGCTCGAGGATAGCGACCGTCGCTTGCTGCGAGCGGACCAGGGCGGCAGACTGGTTTTGGGTAACGTTTCCTGGTTTCAGCTGCGCGATATCGCTGGCCAGCTGTTGCTCGGACTGAAGACCAAGCTCGTTGGTCAGGTGGTCACGCGCGACCAAAAGCTTCAGGAATATCCATTGCAGCTTGTCCAGGCTGGCCCTGGTGCCATCAATGAGTTCACTGTCGACTCCCAGCTTCTGATAGATGGAGAGCACCCGCGCTGAGCTCGCCTGCAGGTTGCCGAGTCGTAGCTGCAGATCTGAGGGCAGAGCCGCGATCAGGCTTGCCCGCCTGGACGTCGCATCTTGGAGCGCCGGAGCGGCTGATCGGGAATCGACCACTTTCTGAAAGCGAGGGTTGAAAGCGAGTGCGGAAACAACCGCCGCCTCCAGGCCAAGCGCGACCAGCCAGACGCTCGGCTCCACGAACCCAAGCACGCCGAGACCGAATACTCCCATCGCGTTGACCGGCACGCGGCCAAGGCCGGGCACGGGCACGCCGACCAGAAATGCCGCCTTGAGGTAGCGCCACATGGGCCGCTAGGAGCGCGCCCTCTCGCTATCAGGCGTACTCACCGACGGGATCGTCTCAATGGCGCCACTCCCGATCTGCTGCGGTTGTTGTCTGGCTTCGAATTGCGCCAGTGCCTGCTCAGCCAATGCACCCTGCTCCGCTTCCCGGATGTGGACATCGTGCAGATCGAGGCTGTCGACCGCGACGCGCACCCGGCCGGCCGCCTTATAGCGCTCTTCGTTCACCATCTCTTCCAGGCGGTTCAGGGTGTCACCACTGCCGCCCAGTTCGGTGACCATGCCTGAGGCCATCTGCGTAATCTCGGCCATGGCCCGCTTCATCTTCAGATCGCTGATGCCGGACTTGAGCGACTCAATCTTCTGCCGGGCAATGGAGATGGCCACATCGCGGGCTCGCACAAGTTCCTTGTAAGTGGTCTCGGCCTGTTCCATCTGCTTTCGGTTTTCGTCCAGCTCTCGATCCACAGTCTGCAGGCGGAGGGCGTAGCGGCCGGCGGCCGCGCGGTCGCCCATTTTCAGGTTCGCGGCCGTCCGGGCGCGAAGATCGTTCTCATCGCTTTCCAGCTTGCGGACCTGGGCAATCAGCCGTTCCACCAGGCCTGCATGCGACGCCAGGCCGCTGTTGAACTTGGTAATCTGCTTGCGCAGGTTTTCCTGTTCGACTTCCAGCAGCGCCTCGGGATTTTCCCGTTCCATGCCGGAGATGAATAAGCCGACAAAACCGTAGAACAAGTTCGATATGCGACGGAACATGTTGGTTTCTCCTAGTGGGCTTCACGACGCTGCCAGCTTGCCAGCAGGTTACTGACGACTTCCGCCTTGGGCGCGGCACATATCCTACCGAGGTCTATCTTAATGCCATTGGCCTGGTAGCGCGTCCAGGGAGCGTCTGGGGTCCTGGTAGGCACGTTTGGATCCGCCGGCCGGAAACCGTGAGTGATCGATGCGCGCTGCAGCGGCTCGCTCAGCAGAAAGGTGAGAAAGGTCTGCGCTGCCTTGCGCTGATCGTCGGAACTCCAGGGCGCGTTCAGGATGTAGTACGGGCTATCGTTCCAGATGTTGTATTCGGGATAGACGACGTGGATCGATCCCCAGCGACCCTCCGCGTTCTTCAGGTAGTCAATGGCTACGCTCTCGTAGACCAGCAGGGCGTCGTAGCTGGAGGGACCTTTCAAGACCATCTCGCGCATCAGGTTACCAGTGCTGTTGGAGTCGCTGCTGGTGGCTGATTCCAGCTGCGATAGCCAGGTTTGGAACTTGAGGTCAGTGACTTCGGCAACGGTGAGATCGGCGGTCTTTTTGAAGTAACTGTGGCCTGCCAGGACCAGAGCGAGAATGCCGGAATTCGATTCGCCCGGATTGGTATGGCCGAACTTGAACAGCCCCCAGTCCGGCTGTTTGGCGATGGTCTGCCATCCTCCGGGTTCATGCAGGGCGTGATTGATGGTATCGAAATCGACCGTTCCGTAATGCTGCTTAAAGGCCTGGTAGCGCTCTTCCCACATGACGAAAACCATGGGAGTGAGCGCCAGCGGCTCTTCCTTGAGGATGGGATTGGAACCGTACCTCGCTTGCCAGTCCTCGACGAAAGTGTCTTTGTAGACAGCACTGGCGGGGGACCACACCTGAATGCGCTTGTCGCCGCCAAGGGCAGCATGCGCGCCTTCCAGCGAACCCATGGGGATGAGGTCCACCTGAATGTGCTTGCCTTCATCGGTTGATTTGAACTGCTCGACGGCTGCTTCCAGCCACTTTTGTTTTTCCGTCCCGTAGGCAATACCGAACTCGACGTCCTTACCGTTGCCGGTGAGGACATTGCCGGCATTGAGTGCAGCCGGGAGCACATGGCGCCGCTGAGCCAGCCAGTAGGCGCCGGCGATACAACCGGTGACGAACAGGCCAATGAATGCTTTGCCTAACCACGTGAGTGAAGGACGATCTGTGCCGTTTGTCATGGATTAGAAGAAAGTGGAGACGTCGCGAAACACTTCAACGATATTTTTTGGTGTGCCATCGTAGCTTTTGCCCTGGGTGGCGTTGGCCATTTGCTGCAATACATCACGCCGGGCATCCTGCCCGTAGGCAATGGTAAAGATGCGAATCGTATGCGTTTCAGCGTCGGGATGAATTCTGCCCAGAAGTTGAGCGAGCGTTTCCGAGCTCTTGTTGTCTTCCCCGTCGGTGAGCACCACCAGGGCCCGGATATGATCGGCAGGTTGCTGCAGCAAGTGCGCATAGCCCTGATCGACGGCATCGTAGAGAGCAGTCTGGCCCTGGGGAAAGACGGAGTCGACCGCGTCGTCAGAAACTTTGCGTCCCCGGATAGCGGGCTCATCTTTGCTGGCCCAGGCCCAAGTCGCGCTAAAGGGCAGCAGAGAGAAGTCATCCTTGTCGCTAAGCAGCGAAACCAGCTGCTTGGCTCCTGACTTGGCTGCGGACATCTTTCCCTCTTCCGACATGCTGCCGGAGGTGTCGAGCACCAGCACGATGTCGGCCGGCTTCTTTTCCTGGGTGTCCCACTGCTGCTGCAGGGCGGCGATCACGTCGGAAGAAGGAACCTCCAGGGTGGTGGTCGGTTGCCTGGGATCGACTCCGTGGGCAGCATCGATCGGTGAGCCGACGGCAACGTCGGGGGAACCGGGACGAAACCCGTAGGTCAATGCCTTGTCCTGCTGGGGACGGGCGAGGAGGTAGTTGATGTAGATCTGCGCCGCTTCCTTCCTTTCCGGAGTTACCCAGGGTCGATTGACGACGCCGACCGGATGATCGCTCCAAAACGTACCTTCGCGAGGATAGATCGCAACCACCGGGAACGGCATGGAACTTACTTTGGCATAGGACTCGACCACCATGCTCTCGTACAAGACCGCTGCCGACAGATATTCCGGGCCGCTTTCGAACAGTTTTCTACCGAAAAAGCCGGTAGAGCTTCCATAATGCACAACGGAATCCTCGATACCGCTGACAAAGGCGCGGGTTTTGGGGTTTTGCACGTCGGCCACCGTGAGCCCCCTCACTTTGCCAGTAGCGGCATAGTTCTCAGCTATGAGAGAAATGATGCCGCTGTTGCTGTAGGCGGGGTGAGTGTGGCCGAATTTGAAGCTACCCCATTGGGGAAACCCGTAGGTGCTCCAACCCTTTTTGTCTTGTGCCAAGGCGAGAATGTCTGACCAGCCAATGGGCTTCTTTCCCCAGCCGATCGCTTCCGCCATGGGCTTCCACATCGCAATCACCACCGGCGAAAGCAGCAGGTTTTGCGTGGCGCCAATCACATCCTGGCCGGAGGCGGCGCGCGATTTGGCATTCCCCAGTTTGATGAATACATTGGAGGCGGGGCTGGTGAGATCGTCCTGTTCGGTCCCGCTCAGCACATCATCGATGCACTCGCCGGATCCTTTAGGGATGGCTTTTACCTGGATGGTTTTTCCGCTCGAGGTCCGCACAGAACTTTGGTTGAAGGTGGCAGTTACGTCCTCAATCCACTTCTGCTTTTCGGAACCGTAGGAGAAAACCAGCTCAATCTGTCCGCTCGCAGACGGCGAGTGAGACTCAGTTTGCCGGACGGTGTTCGGAGCTGATCGGCAGCCAGACTGGAATGGAAGTGAGCCGGCGAGCAACAGGAGCACCAGGAGCTTGAGACGTCTCATCGATCTCCCCACTCCCTAAGGATACGCGTGCGCCTGTCGAAGAAGAAGTATTCCGGGATTTGAGGCTTCCAGATCCTCTCCCCTGGAAGGGCCTCGGGGGCAGAGCGCTGGTATCCCACCCTTCGCAAAGAGCGCAAAGGATGGGGCACCCACAGTTCTTTGTAAGGGAGTTGAAAAGTCGAAGCGGCGAACGTCGATCCTATGATCGCCCTTCGCTATGAGTAACCCTGCGGGAGGCTGTATCCTCTAGGTAATGTTTTTCTACTCGGCCGCCAGATCGGAAACGAGCAGATTGTAGAAATCGTAACTTTCATTGTCTACTGTACTGCCCAGCTCAAACAAACCGCATGGATTCGGGAACGGCCTAGAGGTCACTGGCAACGACGCGACGGTAAGATCAGGCGCACGTAAACGTCTGGTTAAACTTGCGCGGCTGAGTCTGGTTTCTTCCTGCAATGGTCTGCATACATTTACTGGTTCATGTTCCAAATGTCTGTGTCCCACTTCCACGCACCCTCATGAAGTTTCCAGTGGACGACGTACTTCACTGGAACGACCTGTCCTCCTGCCAGACTAAGCACGGCTCTGCCAATTTCGACGACCGTGTCGCCGGCGAACTCCGCAGAGACAGTGACTAGCGACGCATCCTGAACGTCGAGCCCCAGGATGGCCTGCTGCCAGAAGTTCTTGATGGCGGCAACGCCCTGGATCATGTCGGTACCGGGGGGAAGGATTTGGGCGTCCGGAGTGTAGACGTGGTCAAGAGCCTCCATGTCGCGGAGCCGGACCACGGTTGAACAGAATAGATCATTGGTCTTGCGCATGCCTGCTAGGGTGGTTTCTGGAAGACTCATTCGTTGCCTCCAAGGTGACGTTGAGCATGCCAGCGATTGTAGAACGGAACACTACAGGGCGCGGAACCTCAATGGGCCGGAGCTAAACTACTGAAACGAGCTCGTGCGCTAGATGGTAGGAACAAGGATCTCTGTGATCAACTGGTCTTCCGGAGTCGTCCTCAGATCGTTCACATAGTTCTCAATGAAATAGTCATCCCGGAGCGGCAACTTTGTTTGCGTAATCATATCCATAACGCGACCGGTTGCGCGTCCCAGGTCCGAATACGGTCCGGTCAAGACAAAGCGACTGTATTTGCCCCCGTTGAATTCCATATCGCTGATCCCCTCGGGTAACTTTGCAGGCGGTCCCGCGAGCGCCACGCCGGCGCGGTATATCATCGGCCCCATCTTATAGAGGCTCAGGTATCCAATGATTTGGTTCCGTTCGGCGATGCGGGGAACGGAGGAGTGCAGGTCTTGCCACGCTTCAGGAGCATTCGTCTGGAAGGGTCCGATCCTCTCAACATACACGTAGTGAGTTTTGGGCCACTCCACGATTTCCGGCGTTTCGGTCAGATTCACGATTTCTCCTTCGTCTGGGGTACAGGCTGCGGAAAAGTCACAAACCGCTTGCCAAGCAGCCCTCAGCGGCTAATGCCCCAGTGATCTTAAGACAATTATGTACGGCCTTAAGCGGCCGGCTAAGCTTCCTGTGAAATATATTCGTACGGCTCATCGTCGTCAACTTCAACCATATTGGTTGACGAAGTCAAGTATCGAGGCGGAGAATGGTGGGCATGGCGTCGTCTCAAAAAACGTCCCCTGACGTGAACGGCGAGATTGCGAAGTTTCGCCACTTCAACCGCATGTATACGCGGTACATCGGAACCTTGAACGAAGGACTGCTGAATAGCGATTACAGTTTGGCGGAAGCGCGTGTCCTCTATGAACTGGCAACTCGAACGGCGCCCAAAGCGAGCGAAATCGCCGAGGATCTGGGACTGGACCCCGGATACCTGAGCCGGCTATTGGGGAAATTTGAGCGCGATGTGTTGCTGGAGAAAAAGGCCTCGGAGGACGATGGTCGCTTTGCGGAGCTTACGCTCACCAGCCGCGGCAAGTCGGCTTTCAAGAAACTGAATGCGCTTTCTGACCATCAAGCACGCACCGCGCTCGAGAATTTGCCGCCCACCGCTCGCATGGAGCTGATCGACTGTATGCAGAGCATCGAGAGGCTCCTGATGAAGGTCGACCGGAGGCGGATTCCTTACATCCTGCGACCCCACCGCGTAGGCGACATGGGGTGGATCGTTCACAGAGAAGGACTCGGTTACGCGGAACAGTACGGGTGGGATGAAACATTCGAAGCGATGGCGGCGAATATCGTGTCTGATTTCGTCAGAAACTTCGAGCCTAGCCGGGAACGGTGTTGGATCGCCGAAGTCGAAGGCCAGACTGTGGGGCACGTGTTTCTGGTGAAACATCCGAGCCAACCGCGCACGGCGAAGCTTCGCCTGCTGTTTGTCGAGCCAAGTGCGCGAGGTATGGGTGTGGGTGATGCTTTAGTGCACGAGTGCATCCGCTTTGCCCGCAGCGCTGGTTATCGGAAGGTTGTTCTTTGGACGCAGAGTATCTTAACGGCTGCGCATCGCATTTACCAACGAGCCGGCTTCCGCCTGGTGAAAGAAGAACCTCATCATAGCTTTGGCCACGATCTCGTGGGACAGGAATGGGAATTGGACTTGACCTGAGACGGGGAGAGATGCGCTCCTGTTTGTGGCAAAACAGTCGAAGTGGGCAGAAAAGCAGCCCTCAGGGGCTAAAGAGCGTGTGTGAGTACTCGAAAGAGAAACCGCAGGTCCCTCCACTGCGCTCCGCTCCGGTCGGGATGACAATTCTATGGCGGGGCGCAAGTATTTCTCGCTGAAGCTGTTGCGGGCACAACAGAATTGTCATCCCGACCGGAGCGAAGAGCAGTGGAGGGACCTGCGGTTTCTTTTTCGGTACTCACACACGCTCTAAAGCCCGGGAATATTTCAAGCGATTACGGCCCGACTGAAGTCGTGCCCTGTACAAAACCGAGCCTTGCCGGTGCCTCCATAGCCCGGAAAGACACGGCTGCACATTCATCCGTGCCTTCCGGACTCGAGCGGAGTTGTATAACTACGCCTAGAACTGAAACCGAACCCCTAACTGCAACTGCCGGACGTTGAGTGCGAAGTTGCTGTTATTGATGCCGGTGACTTGTCCGAACGGCGTGGAATACGGAGTTAAGGTATTCCCCGCTCCCAGGGTTTTGGAGCCGGGCTGCAGATTATCGTTGACGAAATAGGCTGAGGAATTGACCGCGCTTACGTTAGGGTGATTGGCAAGGTTGAAGGCTTCGCCCAGGAACTCAAGCCCATAGCGCTCACGGAAAAGCAGCCTCTTGGAAAGACGCATGTCGAGGACATACGTCTCGGGTTGCTGGTGGGCATTGCGATCGGTGATCGGCACCCGGTTCGCGCCTCCGGAGCCATTAAACGATCCGGTGTTGACGATCTTCTCGACAGCATCTCCCGGCGTGACGGTGAGCGTGCTGGAGGAACCGCTAATGCCAACCGAGTATGGCAGACCTGTCTGCGTGGCGAAGGCTGGGGCCAACTCGAAGTCATTGGCCAGATACCCCCATGCTCCATGTAAACGCCAGGGCGTGCTGAGTACGGCGGCCATCACCAGGCGGTTGGGCACGTTCTGGTTGGAATTGCCCTTTTCCAGGCGAATATTCGTTGGGTCGAGCAAGGAGGTGGCTGAGGCTCCGGTGGTGTTGTTCTCTCCGTAGTCGAGGGCGTGTGACCAGGTGTAGTTGGCGGTGAACTCGATGGAGTGCGAGAGCTGATGTTTGAACTGTGCTACCAGGGCCTCGTAGTTCGAGGTCACTCCGCTAAAGATGTCGGTGATGGAGCTGAAATTGGGGTTGGGGCGCAGGTTCTTATTGGCGGTGGCGAAGAATGCATTGGCCTGGAATGTGGCGCCATTGCGAATGGGACCCTGCTGTTGCGGGTCAGCGATGGTGAAGGTGACCGTGGTTGGCGCGGGAAGATTGGTGTCGACAAAGTCGGGCAGGCGGCGGGCCCACGATCCCAACCAAGAAACACTGAACACATCGTGATTGGTAACCTGGGTCTCGACCGTGAGATCGGCCTGATGGATCAAGGGAACCTTGAAATTAGGATCGAGGTAGTCGACGGTTGCATTGCCGCTCGCTGAACCGAGGCAGGCGCCTTGCTGTGCAGGCGCGACCACCTGGGGGAAGGTAGGAGCGCAGGTTTGTCCCACGTTGAATTGCGGGTTGGTCTGGCTGCCGGCAGCTCCGGTGCCGATAAGTGCCTGGTACAGTGTCGAATTAATGGCGCGGGCAAAGAACATGCCGTAGCCGCCGCGCAGGATGGTCCTGCCGCTACCGTAAGGGTCATAGGCGAAGCCCACGCGCGGGCCAAAATTGCTTTTCAAGTTGTTAAACCTGGAGGTTTGCGGAACAGCCGGATTGGCAAGCTGCGGCGAGGGAAAGCTTTCATACTCCCAGCGGATACCGAGGGTGAGGCTGAGCCGGCGGCTAGCCTTCCACTCGTCCTGGGCAAAGAGGGAGTAATCGCCGGTAGTCAATGGCAGTCCGGCAAGCCCCGCGCCCTGATTGAAATACGTATAGTGCGCGGCTTTGGAGGCGGTGCCTGCAGTGCCCGCCAGGTAGGCGTCTGAGATGTAGTTGCCTAGCGTGGTGTTGCCGCTATAGGTATAGCCGGCGAACTGGTTATAGAGGTTGGAAAGCAGATCGTAAGTGTGGACGTAGTCTCCGCCGAACTTGAAGCTATGGTTGCCGTGGATCCAGTTGATGGTGTCAGAAATCTGCCAACGGCGTTCGTCGGGATAGGCGCCACGGAGAAGGAACTGGGGTGTTCCGATCTGGAAGAAGCCGGTGAGGTATACGTTCGGCGGCAGCCCCAACGGGTTGGTGTAGGTGGGTGAGTTGACTAGAGTGCTGGTTTCATACGGGGTGGGCGACTGGTTGGTCTCGTATTCAAAATCGCGACCATACATGTAGCGCGCTTCATTGCTCCATGCCGAGGTGAACAGAGTGTCGAGCTTACCCACGATCCAATTGTCGCGCACATAGTCGTTGCCGAAGCTTGAGAGGCCGTAGGCGACGGCCGGGCTGGTCTGGATTCCAGCCGGGGAGGTCCAGCGCATGCGGTTCGCTTCCACCGAAATATGGTTCTTCGCGTTCACCTGCCAGTCGATCTTGGGGAAATAGACTGTCTGGTCGCCGGTTCGCGGCACGGTACCGAGGGTGGATTGAAGCCCGGCTATGCCGGCGTTGTAAACGGAGTAGGAACCCGCATAGGGCAGCCCGGTATTGGTCTCGATCTGGCAGACATTGGCGTCTTGGTAAGAGGGAGCGGCAGAGCCAGTGCCGCCGCACTTCTTGCCGGCAGGAAGGGCGGCGTCGGCGGGAGTATAGAAGTTAGCGTTGGCACTGGCGCCGGTGATGGTAGCGGCCGCCGGAAAGTCGTGAAAGAAGCGATCTGCGGCAAAGAAGAAGAAGATCTTATCCTTCAAAATCGGACCGCCTACCGCCAGGCCATATTGACGGCGAAGATCGGTTGGCTTGAAGGGGAGCACTTTGTAGACAGGCGGTGCTGTGGAGATCTCTACCGGGTGAGTCACGGTGCTGTTGGTAGCCGCCCAGGCGCTATCGCGGTCGAAGTAATAGCCCACTCCATGAAAGCCGTTGGTGCCGCTCTTGGTGACCGAGTTTACGATGCCACCCGCGGAGCGGCCATATTCGACAGAGTAGTTCGATGTGTTGACCTGGAACTCCTGGACTGACTCTTTGGCGGTGGAATAGCCAGCCCTGGTACGGCCCCGCTCTTCAGAGAAGAAGGCCTGGTTGTCATCTGTGCCGTCGATGGTTACATTGTTCAGCAGCGTGCTTTGCCCGCGAAAACTGAGCAGACCATAGCCATTCGAGTCGTTGACGACAGCAGGGGTCAGCAACGCGTAACTAGACCAGCGATAGTTACTGACCGGCAGATCGTGCAGGATCTTCTGATCAACGACGCCGGAAAAATCCGGGTTGGTTGTGTTCACCAGCGGAGAAGTACCCGAAACCTCCACAGTCTGCGAAGTCGAGCCAATCTGCATATGGGCATCGATTGTGGTCAGCAAGCCTACCTGTACGGTGAGATCCACAGCCTTGTAGGGTTCGAAGCCCGACGCCGTGATGGTGACGCTGTACGTCCCCGGCTGGAGATGAATGACGCGGAAGTATCCTGCTTCGTCGGCTTTAGCTGTTTGCTCTGCATTGGTTGCATTCTCGTGAACGGTGATCGCTGCACCACTGACAATGGCGCCCGAGGAATCGATCACCGTGCCTCCCACGGCACCGTCTACCGCTGTCTGAGCTCGGGAGACAGGGACAAGCATCATGCTGACTAAGGCCAGCAGTGCGTAGAGACTGAATCGAGAAGTTGGCTGCATTTGGCTCTCCTATAAATTAGTTCTGAATAGCACCGAGGGTAGAATTGGCGCCGCTCTTGCAATTCTGCGTACGCTGCGCGTCGCAAAGCTGTTTCGTGCCTGGCCTGGATGGCGGCTCGCCATAATGAACTATGGCACTTACATTTTAAACTAGAGTGAATATGCGAGGATAGAAGAGTTTGCATGAGAACTCGAAAAACAGCCCTCGACTTTCCTCAGGGGACAACTTTACGGGCTGCCCGAAAGCTCTGTTTTGTATCAGGGCACAAGAGAGTTTAGAGGATAGAAAAAACGTACCTCAGCGGCTAAAGCCGGGTAGGGCCATGTTATTTACGGCACGACTAAAGTCGTGCCCTGATACAAAACCAAGTTCTCACGCAGACCCGTTCAGAGTGGTTTGAGTGGAATAGTGGATTGCTAAAGCGGGTGGTCAACTTTAAGGAATGGCGCAGGAAACTCAGGGAACCCATGGAACTCCACAGCTGTTGAGCTAGAGCTTTCGCCTGGCCGATTTGGTCGAAGCTGGCCGCTCGAGTGTCTGCCTGGATGGGCCGGTTGATTCGCGAACGATCAGCTCCGGCTCGACCGCCACTTCCGGGGGTCCCTTGGTGTCAGACGGACCAAGCTGCTTAAGCAATAGCTCGACTGCGAGCGCACCCATCTGGTGAAGGGGCTGGCGTATGGTGGTCAGGCTCGGGGTCTGGAAGGCAGCCTCCTTGATATCGTCGAAGCCCACTACCGATACGTCCTGAGGAACGCGCAGCCCGGAATCATGAAGTGCACGAATGCAGCCGATCGCTGCAATGTCGTTAAATGAGACCACGGCAGTGAAGCTGCGCTGGCGATCCAGCAATTGCTTTACCAACGGGTATCCCAGCTCAGGCGACGTGAGATCTTTTTCCAGCTGGATGGTCATTTCGGGCCGTATGCTGAGGCCGAGATCCTGCGCCACCTGAACGATGCCTTGCCACCTCGCACCGGAATCAGAGCTGTAAGGCTGCCCACGCATGAAGGCAATCGTGCGGTGACCTAAGTTGTAAAGATGGCACAGCGAAAGCTCCGCGGCGCGATGGTGATCGAGCACTACGTTGGTTACTCCGCCTACACGGCGGTGCCCGGCTATGGCCACAACGGGAAGCGGCAGCTTGTGGACTAAGTTGGTATCAATAGAAATCAATCCCTCGGCGCCGCGGCTAATCAGCATGCGCGGGTATTGCTCAATGAGATCGGGCCGGTGACGATGGTGGGCAATGAAGTAGAAATATTTTTCGTCCAGCAGCCGGTCCCCGATGCCGGTCATCACTTCCGCGTGATAACCGTCGGCGAGCACTGGAACTAATATGCCAATCGTCATGGTGCGACGATTTCTTAATGACCTTGCCAGGAAGCTGGGCTGGTAGTTGAATTTAAGCGCGGCCTTCCGGATCCGCTCTCGCGTTGCTTCGGGAATGGAACGTCCCGGGACATCATTCAGCACCACCGATATGGTCGTGGGATCGAGGTTCAGATAGGCGGCGAGGGTCTTGAGACTGACGCGTCCGTCAGCCTGGCTGTTGTCGTGCTTGCGGTTGCCCATTTAAGCAGACAAGATAGCACCAGGGATCGTTCCAGACAATAGTTTGTCTAAATACCACCTCGTCCGGAAACGATTCCGTAGCCCTCTTTCACGAGGTAGGAGCGGTCCGCGGCTAAATTTGCCAGCGTCTCAACCTTCCCCGAAGGCCAGAAAATCTCCAATTTGTCCAGCCTTTCATGGCCGGCCAGGCCAAAGTGGATCCTCAGATCACTTTGCGAGAGATAGCTTCCACCGCTGCGAACCTCGTCCAGCTGCACCAGATCGCCGGCTGTGGCACGGAGGCGCGCGTTGAGGGCGAGCAGATTGCCTTTGGCTCCCTCAAGTTCGAAGCTGATCCAATGATTGTGGGGACCCCCCTGGGGGCGCAGGACCATCGGCTCCCCTTCCAGGTTCTCGACCACAATTTCCAGGTGGCCATCGTTAAACAGGTCGCCAACGGCCAGTCCGCGGCTCACCTGCGGAACCTGGATCGCGGCTCCGGCAAGTTTACTGGCGTCGCGGAATGTACCGTCGTGCTGATTGAGATAGAGGAGCTTCGGTTCTCGAAACGCGGTACCGACATCCTTAATATCCACCTGCGGGTAGACATGCCCGTTGACGATGATCAGGTCGGGCCAGCCATCGTTATCAACATCGAAGAAGGCGGCTCCCCATCCCACGTACGGCGTGGTTCCGCGGGCTATACCAGCGGAGCTCGAAACGTCAGTGAAGTTGAGGCCACCGTTGTTACGGTATAAGGCGGCATACTCCTCGCTGAAGTGAGTGATGGCGATAGAGAACCAGCCTTTATGCTCGTAATCGCCGAGCGCCACGCCCATGTTGGCCTGCTCGCTTCCGTCGACGTTGACAGCCACTCCGGCGTCCAGTGCGACATCGGTAAAGTGCCCGTTGCCATCGTTACGGTAGAGATAATTGGGCTCTCCATCGTTGGCTACCAACAGATCCAGACGTCCGTCGTTATTGAAGTCGCTCCAAACCGCGGTCATCCCGAAGAACTTTTGTGGGTCATCGACACCGGCAGCTTTCGCTACCTCGCTGAAGGTTCCGTTGCCATTGTTGTGGTAGAGGGCGTCGGGAGATCCTTTAAGACCGCGGGGGCCGCACTGCACGGCAATGCCGTGATACTGGCAAGTTGGCCTGGAGCCGAATTCGGGCAGATCTTTGAGGTCCAGATCGACGTAATGGGCGACAAAGAGGTCGGCCCAACCATCGCGGTCATAGTCCCCGAAGGCCGCGCCAGTCGCCCAGCCGGTGTCAGAGCTTAGTCCCGCCTGGGTAGTTACGTTGCTGAACGTGCCATTGCGATTATTGCGGAAAAGGGTGACCCCGCCAAAGCAGGTGACCAAGAGATCGGGCCAGCCGTCATTGTCGTAGTCTCCGACGGAGGCGCCCATGGCCCAGCAGGGATAGCCGACGCCGGCCTTCTCGGTTACATCGGTAAAGGTGCCGTCGCGGTTGTTGTGGTAGAGCGCACTGCGGGCTTTGCGGCCGGCCAGCGCCATGTCGATTCCGGGGGCGTTGGTAAAGTAAATGTCTGGCCAGCCGTCGCGATCGTAATCGATGATGGCGACTCCGCCGCTCATGGATTCCACGATGTACTTCTTTGCCGGAGAGGAGAGATGGTCGAATTGGATTTTGGTGGAGCGAGTGATGTCGACGAGTTGAGGAGCCGCTGGAACGGGCGGTTGCCCCCGAGTGGCGGCAGGCGAGTAGAAGAGGGCGAGCGCGATGCATAAGAGCGTCGCGTGCAGAGACGTCTTTTTTGGCGATCCTCGCGGGCTGTCGCGGACGCTCGTTACTTTGCCTCCTGCTCCTGATTGGACAAGCCTGCCGGGTGCAGCTGCATTTCCTTAAAAATGGGCTCCAGCTTTTCCTTCATTATCTTGTACTTCTTGTACTCCTCTACCTCGTGTTGTGAGTCTGCGGTGCGCCCCATCTCGCGATAAAGGGTGCTCAAACGAAAGTGGGCAGCAGCGTTGGTCGGTTCCAGCTGCACCGCACGCTCGAGCAGCGGCAATGCTTTGGCCTGCTGGTTCATGGCAATCAGGGTTTTGGCCAGGCCGAACTCCGCCTCTGCATCCTCAGGCTGCAGGCGGAGCGCTCGGTTGTAGTGCTCAAGCGCCTGAGCAGCATCCCCATTGCGGCTGGAGAGGTCGCCCAACCTGGTTTCTGCTTTTTCATCTGATGGGTTTTCGACCAGAGCGGCTTTGTATTCCGTTTCCGCAGCGGCCCTGGTTTTGGCATCTTCGGAGATGCCAAGCAACTCACCCAATTCGAAGTGGATGCCGGGAAGCTTAGGGTCGATCTCAGCGGCTTTTTGAAACTGCAGGCGAGCGGCGGCAGTGTTGCCTTGCCTGGCCTCTTCATGGGCCATGACCTGATGCATTTGCGCCGAATCCGGCGCCGCCAGGGCGAGGCTCAGCATGGCTTCACTGGCGAGGTCAGAATAAATTCGATAGCCGGCGTAAAGCACCGCGGGGTTAAGCGGGTCGGCCTGGCGCATGGCGTTCACGATCCCGCTGGCCTTTTCGAGGTCACGGCTTGCGGTGGACAACTCAACCAGTTCCATACCGACTTGGACCTTGAGCTTTGGCTCGGTCACGGCTGCAAAGGACGCCTCGAGGTCGATGCTTGCGGTTGCGGTTTGGCCGGTGCGCTTTTCCGCCATCCCGAGCAATGCCTGGATTTTGGTCAGGGTCGGTTGCATATCGAGTGCCGCGCGCAGATGCGGTTCGGCCTGGCCATAGTCTCCCTGAAAAAACAGCAACACCCCGAGGTTCGCCTGAGCATCGAGGTTTTTGGGGTCTAGATCGACCAGGGCTTTGAATTCCGGGATGGCGAGATCGGGCCGCCGCTGGGCCAGGTATTGCTGGGCCTGCCGGGAATGCTGTGCAACCTGGTCCTGACTGCTGACGGCCGCCTGGGATAGGAGGGGAAAGGTGGGGAGGAGTACCAGGACCAGGGCACAGATTTTTGCGCACATCGCCTCCGAATCATACCGCCACAGCCATATCCGAGACAAACGCTTGATTAAAAGGCATTTTGGCGTCCAACCCTCGCGCTTTCTGTGAGTTGTAGGAATGCATTCGCCCGGGGCACCTATACTGCCGGTGCAGCTACCATCGGTTTGTGCCCAAGACACACGGTTGTCCTTCGATTACGAAGTGGAAGATGGCGCTTGACAACTTTATGCCGCGTCCTGTTATATTGCTCGCGCACGGCTACATTGCCAAAGACAACCGTTTGTCTTAGAAACTGGCCGTAAACAGGAATCAAGACTACATACAGCAGCACCATTTTCTGGGAGGTTAGGTATGAAGGTAGGACGATTGGCAATACTGGTGTTTCTCACAGGTTCTTTCGGGGCTGCGTTCGGACAAGCCACAAACGCCGGTGACATAACTGGTCTGGTGACCGACAACACGGGTGCTGCAATACCCGGCGCGACGGTGACAGTTCTGAACGTTGACACGGGCGTCACCAAGAACTACACCACCAACGAGGCGGGGGTGTACGACACATCCTCCATTGTCGCCGGCAACTACAAGATCACGTTTTCAAGAGAAGGCTTTACCCAATTGGTGAGGTCTTCGATCACGATCAACGTCGGGACCACACCGGTGAATGCCCAGTTAGCGGTGGGCGCCGTATCGCAACAGGTGGTGGTGAACACCGATGTTCCGCTTCTTACCACCGATACCGGACAGCAATCGACCACGCTTGAGTATGAGACCCTGAATTCCCTGCCCCAGGTAGGACAACAAGGGCAGGATTGGTCAGGCTTCAACATTCTGATGGCAGGAGCGGCGGGCGCACCCGGGGGCGCGCAGGGGGTTGTCGGTTCCGGCACTTCCAATGGCACCATGCTCTCAGTGAATGGCAATTTGCCCTTCAGCACGGTACTTGCAGACGGCGCGCAGACTACGCTGCCGGCTAGCGCGAACTCCGATATCGATGTTCAGGAAACAATTCAAGAGGTGCAGACCCTCAAATCGAATTTCTCCGCGCAATACGGCATCGGCGGCATTCTCTACAACCAGATCAGCAAGGGCGGCGCGGACAGATTCCACGGTTCGGCCTACGAGTATTTCCAAAACACTGCGCTCAACGCGAATAACTACACCTTTGGGGCAAACACCGCAACGCCGGTCCTCCACTTTCACGAATTTGGCGGCACCGTCGGTGGTCCCATTCTTAAGAAGAAGTTCTTCTTCTTCTTCGGCTACGATCACATCATCGACAACGGAGGCACCGCTGCCACTTTCTACACCGTGCCTACGGCGGCCGAATTGGCGGGGAATTTTGCCGGCCTGCCGCAAATCTATGACCCGGCAACCACCACTGTATTCCAGCAGACAGGCAGCTTCACCTATCCCGGGCAGACTACTCCGACGCAGTGTCCCTGCGTTTCGCGCACGCCGTTTGCCAACAACGTGATCCCCGCCGACCGGTTCGATGCGGTGGCCAAGAATATCCAAGCGTACTACCCCGCTCCGAACACGCCCGGGACAATTTCCAATGGGCAAAACATCAGCAACTACACCTACACAGCCCCCAACATCAATCCTTTTACCAAGTTCTTCGGCCGCGTGGATTACGACGTCACTGCCAACAACAGGCTTACCGGCTCGGTGACTGAGGGGAACAACCCGGGTAAGAACTTTGGCGCGGGTATCTGCCCGATCGCTTGCCAGAGCGGCGATGTGAGCAGGGTCAACAGTCAATTGACAGACGTATGGACGATCAGCTCCCACCTGACCAACGAGGCGAGAATCGGCTATACCAACCAACTCAATTTCTTTGTGCCCTATACCCTCGACAAGGGATACCCTGCCAAACTCGGGTGGCAATTTGCCAAGTACGACAACTTTCCGAGTATCAAGATCACCAACTTCACCCAAAATGGTCCCAACGGGAACACCATCCTTTCCTCACAAACCAACGCTGTGTACAAGGAACACGCGTTCGATCCGTCGGACGTGGTGACGCTCATCAAGGGCAAGCACATTCTGCATTTCGGCGGTGAGTTTCTGATCTATCAGAACAACTCCACGGCCTGGGGCAACCTCAACGCCGGGACCATGACCTACACCGGGCAATATACATCGGCCTATGTGGGCAGCACGACCACCGGCGCTCCCTATGCGGATTTCCTGCTTGGCCAAACGCAGAATTGGAATGCCTCTGAAACGCCGGAGTATGGCGGCCGGGAGAAGCTTCCGCAGATCTTTGCCCAGGATGATTACAGGGTGACTTCCAATCTGACCGTAAATCTTGGTCTGCGCTATCAGATCCAGACCGGTTGGAGCGAAGTGAAGGGCAATGAAGCGTCGTTCGACCCGACCATACAAAATCCCACCTCGAATACCCTGGGCGCGATCTGGTTCGGCTCCACGCACGCGAACGGACGCACCCACTTGCAGAAACCGGTGTACACCACGTTTCTGCCTCGAGTTGGGTTCTCTTATCTGCTCAATCCTGCTACCACCCTGCGCGGCGGCTTTGGTCTCTATGCCTATAACTGGAGTAACGACATATACGGTGGCGGAATGGGCCAGGCCTTTGGCTCAAAAGGCAGCGTGAACGACAACACCAACGGTATAACACCGGTGGTGATCCTCTCCGGAAATGGCTCGACCCTTCCCTACGTATCCAATTCAACCAATCCGGATGCTTACAATGGCCAGAGCTTCAACTACAACGCGTACCACGAACCCGTGGGTGGTTCGTACCAGTGGAATTTTGCGGCGGAGCGCCAGCTAAGTACGAACGTAGTCGCCTCCCTCGGATATGTAGCGAGCCATGGTCACAACCTGCCTTTCCAGGTGGATGTCAACCAGGTCCCGCAAGCCCTGCTTTCTGCGAATGACCAGGCGGCCCGTCCTTATCCGCAATTTGGTTCGCTCAATATCTCCGGTAGTCCGGCCAACGAGAATGCGGTTTCTAACTACAACTCGTTGCAGGCTGTGATTGAGAAACGCATGACTCAGGGAATCAGCCTTAACTTCAGCTATGTGTGGTCTCACTTCCTGGATGATTTGGACACCGCCGGCTGGGGAAGCCACGGCGGAGCCCAATACGTCCAAAACTCATTTGCGCCGTCGGCAAACTACGGCAACTCTAACTTTGATATCAGGAATGCTTTCAAAGGTTACGCGCTTTATGAGTTGCCGTTTGGTAGAAATCGGCGGTTCCTGAACAACAACTTGCTGCTCGACGAGGTTCTGGGCGGCTGGCAGCTGGCGAGCACGATCATTGTTCAGAGCGGTCAGCCCTTTACGGCGATCATGGCGAGTGGCACGAACTCGTATTCGCTGGGTGGCAATAATTTCCAATGGTTTCCGAATGTCATTGGAAATCCCAAGCTGCAGAACCGAGGACCTCAGCAGTGGTTTAACGAGGCGGCGTTTGCAGCCCCCGCTGCTGGAACCTTCGGCGATGAGCGCCGGAATCAGCTAACCGGGCCGGCCTTTGAACGGGTCAACCTCTCACTTGGTAAGTCGTTTTCCTTCACCGAAGGGATCCGCTTAGCGATACGAGCCGATGCGAACAATGCGTTCAACCATCCGGCGTTCAACTTACCGAACCAGTCGCTGACGGTGTGCCCGTCGTCCGGTACCCTGCCTTCGGGCTGCAGTGACTACGGTGCGATTGCTACAGGCACCTCGACGATTACAGGGCTGACGGATAACGGTCGTACCATGCAGCTCAGCGCGCATATCACGTTTTGACCCAACCTACTTGTTTGTAGGTTCTCCGGGGTACCAGGATGTTCTGGTACCCTTTCTTTTTTAATGACTTTTTGGGCCTGTCAGCGATTGACGGTGAATAAAGCTGAAACCTTCAGACTTAAGTGGGTGGCCGGAACACCCACTTAACATTCGTCCACGCCCCCGCGCTTTCAACCCGCCGCTACAGCGTGCGTTTGAACAAGGGCGTGGCTATCGCTAACGTTGCCATGCCGAAACCAACCAGGAAGAGGAGATCCCAGCGGATCGCGGTAAAGCCGCCATCCTTGAGCAGGATGGCCTTGAAGCCGTGCACGGCGTAGGTGAAGGGATCGATGTGAGCGATCACCTGCAGCCACTTGGGCAAGCCCGAGACGGGCGAGATGGCGCCGCTGGGAAAGAAGAGGAGAGTGTTCAGCACGCCAAACATGGCGCGGGGAACGAGCGGATCCTCGACGCGCACCATCATCAGGAACATCATGCCGTTGAAGGCAATCGACGTGGAAATGATGAGCAGCAGCAGGAGAAAGGCCGTCACCGGGTTGAATATGACACCGAGGCCGGCCAGCAGCGAACCAATGACGGTTAAACAGATGCCGGACAGCATGGCCTTGATGGTTCCCGCCAGGTTCAGGCCGAGAACCAACTCCAGGCTGGTGATGGGAGTTACCAGATAGCCTTCGTGTACGCCCCGTGCCTTGTCATCGATATACAACATGCCGCCACCGATCATGACCGCCACATACATGGCGAGCGCGATGGAGCCGGCAAGGAGATACTTCATGTATTCGACGTAGGGGTAGAGCTCGACGATCTCAAGCGCGATCTGCTGCAAGACCTTTGGCTGAATAACGGGAGCATTCAAGGCATCGACTAGGGACTGCATCTCTGCTTCCAGGCTGGCGCTCATGGCCTGATCGCTGTTGTCCACCACCAGGCCAATGGCTGGAGCATCACCCGCCAACACACGGCGCGAATATTGCGCGGGAATGATGACTGCGCCATCGATTTTGCCAGTGCGCACATCTTCCCGGGCCTTCTGCTCGTCGTTGTAGGCGACGGTGGTGAAGGTGCGGATATTCACAGCGATGGAATTGAAGGCCTCCTCAATCTTGAGCGCCTGGGAACCGCGATCGTAATCGACTACGCCCATGCGCGCGCCGTGAATTTTGCCGCCAAAGGCGTTGCCCAGGATAACTAGCTGCACCAAAGGGAGCGTCATCGAGACCATCATTAACGCCGGAGAGCGAAAGAACTTGCGCATCTCCCGTTCTACAATCGCCATCATTCGTTTCATGGTTGCATCCCCGGGCGCGGCGGCATAACGAAGCCCAGCGCCTTGACTTGTTCGTCTCGAAGCTGACGCCCGGTGTAATACACGAAGACATCGTCGAGGGTGGTGTTTTGGACGGTCAGAGACTTGATCGTCTCGCCGTACTTGTTGACCATCTCCACTAATTGGGTGGTGGTCAGCGAGCCGTTCGAGGTGAGCAGGCGATACATGCCTGCGCTTTTTGATTCCACTGCAGTCACACCCGCTAGCTGTTTCAACCGCTCCGGCCACTCCGGAGATTCGTGGTTTAAGTGCACTTCCACCACGTTGTCTCCAGGAACGCTCTCTTTGAGCGCCATCGGCGTATCCAGCGCTACCAATTTTCCGTGATCGACAATGGCGATGCGATCGCACAGGCGATCGGCTTCGTCCATGTAGTGAGTGGTAATGAGCATGGTGAGATCGCGGGTGTTCTTAAGGTGGTTGAGCATCTCCCAGACGGCCACGCGGGAGACGGGATCGAGGCCGGTCGTAGGCTCGTCGAGAAAGAAGATGCGCGGATTGTGAACCAGGCCGCGCGCGATTTCAAGACGACGCCGCATGCCTCCGGAAAGCGTCTTGGTTTGTGCTTTGCGCCACTTGAGCAGGTCCACGGCCACCAGCAGGTCGTTGATATTGCGCTCGCGCTCCGCTTTGGGAACCTCGTAGAGCTTAGCGTAGATGGAGAGATTCTCTTCGACCGTAAGATCAATGTCGCTGGTGAGCGCCTGGGGGATCACCCCAATGACTCGTCTGACCGCATCGGGTTCACGCGCAACGTCGTGCCCGGCAATGATGGCCTTGCCGCTGGTTAAGGGAATGAGAGTGGTCATCATGCGGATCAGGGTGCTCTTGCCGGCGCCGTTGGGTCCCAGCAGGCCAAAAATTTCGCCTTTGGCGACTTCAAAGGTGATGTCCTTGACTGCTTCAAAGTCGCCGTAGCGCTTGACGATGTTTTCGACCGCGATGGCTGCGTCTGGCCGGCTCATCGGTTCACCAGTTTGTTTTGCGGGACATATACCTCGGCCAGCATTCCCGGAACGTAGCGCATGCCGGGGTTGTCAATGAGAAGCTTCAGGCGGATGGTCTTGATATCCCGTTTGCGGCGGCTTACGTCGCGTTGGGTGGCAAAGTCGGCTTCTGCTGATTTGGCAATGACTTTGCCCTGGATGGTGGTTCCGCTGGGCATCACGGCCCGCAGACTGTCGCCCAACTGGACCGAGTCTGCTTCGGTTTCCGGCAGGGGAGCATAGATCCAGGTCTGGGTTAAATCTGTGATGGTTACGATTGGTGTGCTGGCGGCAACCACCTCGCCCTGCCGCGCAGCGCGCACGTTGACTTTGCCAGAGATGGGTGAGAAGACACGGGAATACCCGAGTTGGACATCCGCCTGGTCGACCATGGCGCGGGCGTTTTCCATTTCGCCGCGGGTTGCGGCCACGGTCCTGGCAGCGGTCTGGGTTTGAATGGTATTTGCCTGCGCAACCTTGACCGACGCTTCGGCGGCAGCAACATTGGCTTTCGCCGAATCGACCGCCGCGCGCGCGGCATTGAGAGCGGTGGCCGCCTCATCGCGCGATTGGTAGCTCATAATTCCCTGGGCCGCGAGGGCGACGATGCGCGAGGTATCGGCATCCTGATGCGCGTACTGGGCCTGCGCCTGCGCCAGGGCGGCCAGTGCGCTCCGCAGCTGCGCTTGGGCATTGGACAACTGGCTCGACATATCGCCACGGGTCTGGCGTTCGGTATCGGCGGCTCCCTGCAGCTTGTAGCGGTCGCTCTCCGCAGTGGCTGCTGCGGCCTTCTGCGCGGCCGCAAGATCGTCACTCTCAATGGTGGCGATCAATTGCCCGGCTTGCACGTTGTCTCCCTCGTCGACGTTGAGGGTTTGGATCCTGCCGGGAATTCGGGAGCTGACGACTACTTCGTTGGCGTCTACCGTACCGATCAATTGAAGATCGCTCGAGTGCTGGGTGGAGAAGAAGTACCAGCAAAGGGAAATGACGAACAGGATACCAATCAGAATGAAGATTCGATTACGGGCGTTCATGGGTTCTTTTCTCCGAATCGGGCGTGGATTGCCTTGGGCATCGGCATTTCGGCAAGGACTCGTTTGGCCAGCCGGGCGCCGTGGGCCCGGTCAACGAACAGGGCAGAGCCCAGGAAGTGCACTGCGGCTTTTCGCCGGGTTTCGATCGCAACCCGGGTGAATGGATCAAACGGCAGCACCAGGCGCATCATGGGCGCGCTGAGAAAATAAAGAACATTGGCGCCCAGGGTGGAGTAGACGACCTGGAGCCAATCCATCCGGCACAGCTCACCTTTCTCGATACCTTCATGGATGGCTTCCTCGAGCTTTCCCAACAACGGTTTGAAAACGCTTTCCACCATCGCAGGCATGTTCTCGCTCTGCCCGCGACGCATACGGACCATTTCCTGCTGCATGAGGTTTTGAAAATCGCGCTCAGTAAGGATGCGGTCGAAGTGATTGAGCGCGGTGCGCAACAGGCGCTCCCCGGCGCTGTGTTTGGGGTCAAGGGCTGCCAGGGCGCGCTCGGCTGGGCCGGTTGAGACCTCCTCAATGGCCGCGGTGTAAAGAGCAGTTTTGCTCTTGAAGTAGTAGTAAAGAAGGGCTTTGTTGACTTTGGCCGATTGGGCGATGGCTTCGGTGCGGGCACCAGCCAGACCGTGGGCGCTGAATTCGCGGATGGCCGCGCGCAGGATTGCTTTGCGGGTGGCATCGGCGCGACGATTTTGAGGGTCCGACATTGATTAACCAGTTAGTTAAAATTATAGCGCAGCGTTCATTCCGGAGTGACTCGGGGTTTCCGGTTTCAGTTCTTTTTAGATTGCCTTCGACTTTTGGGTACCTTGCCGATTCTGGGATCCCGGGAGATGATCAGTTCGCAGGCACGCAGCGTGGCCTGCTCAAAATCCGGAGCATCGACGGGTAGAACCTGCCAACCTGTTTCTTCCTTGCCAAATAGCTGTATCGAGCGCATGTTGGGGAACTCGTGGCGCAGACTCTCATGGTGCTCCCCGGTGGTGGCCAGCCACACTCCGTTATCTGCCGTCCCGTTTTTCCGCTCGCGAAGGATGAGGACGATCTTGTCAGCAAGGTAAATTGCCAGACATCCGAACATGGTCCGGGTTTCTACCGCAATCGGAGCTAGGGCGTCCAGCACAAATTCGTAGGGCACTCCCTTGCGCTTTTTGAGGGGAAAGATTTGGCCGTCCGGTGGAGGACCAGTGCGACGGGGCTTCGGCATCGGGTCATGATAGTACGGCCCCCGCTGGCTATATTCGTTGCACATATAGCCAGCGTGCATATAGTATGGGATTTATGGCTGACGAGATCAAAGCCCTGCTTCCGCTCCAACCCACGACCTTCCACATTCTTCTGTCGCTCACCGACGAGGACCGGCATGGCTACGCCATTATTCTCGAGGTGTCCAGACGCACCCAGGGAGAACTGAAGCTGAGTGCAGGCACACTCTACCGTTCCATTCAGCGGATGGTTGAATTGGGTCTCATTACTGAGACCCGGACCAGGCCCGAGTTGGATGACGAACGGCGCAGATATTACCGCATTACTCCCCTGGGGAGAGCGGTGGCGGAAGCAGAGGCGGGACGGCTTCGTGACTTACTGAAGATGGCGCGTATTTGCGGAGTCGCGCCGAGGACTACCTAATGAACTTCTATCGACTGCTCCTCCATCTTTATCCTTCCTCGTTCCGGGCGGAATATGGCAACGAGATGAGCGCCATCTTCGCCCTGGAGCTTGGCCGGCGCGCGGGACTGGCGGCGAAATGCTGGCTCTGGCTTGCTACGTTCACCGAGGTGCTGTTCAACGCCGCCCTGGTGCACTGGGCGATCGGCCGCCGCGACCTGTTTCATTCCACCCGGTCCCTGCTCCGCTCTCCCGGTTTCACCCTCACCGCCATTCTGCTGGTCACCATCGGCATCGGGGCCAACGTCGCTGTGTTTACGCTGGCCAATTTTGTGCTGTTAAGGCCGCTGCCCTTCCCCGAGCCCAACCGCCTGATGAAGGTTTTTGAAAAGCACCCAGGCTACGACAGGATGGAGCTTTCTCCAGCCAATTATCGCGATGTTAAAGACTCCAGCAATTCGTTCACCGCGCTCGCCGCCTATAACGGGACCGCGATGAGTCTGGTGGGCCAGGGTGAGCCGCAAAGGGTCGAGGGCACGGCGCTAACCGCGAACTTATTTCCTGTACTGGAGACGCGGACGCTGATTGGCCGTACTTTCCATGAGAAAGATGGCCAGGCCGGCGCTCCAGGCACGGTGGTGTTGAGCTATTCGCTTTGGCAAACGGCGTTCGGAGGCGACCGGGACATAGTCGGAAAGCCGGTTTCTCTCGACAACCAACCCTACACAGTCATCGGCGTGATGCCGCACGATTTTCGTTTTCCTACCCGCGAGACTCTGTTCTGGATACCTTTTCGATTCGTAGAAGAGGATTACAAGGACCGCGATGACAATTACCTGGTTGGGATCGGCCGGCTCAAGCCGGGCGTATCGCCCGCCCAAGCCGCGAGCGAGCTTTCCCTGATCGCAGCGCGGCTGCGGCGCCAATATGCCAAAGAGAATGAAGGAGTGGATATCGCTCCAGTCGGGGTGCGCGATGAGCTGACCACGGAATCTCGCCTGCTGCTGAAGGGCTTGTGTGGAGCCGCGCTGTGTGTGCTGATCATCGCCTGCGCCAACCTGGCGAATCTTTTGTTGGCACGTTCGCTGGCCCGGCAAAAGGAACTCTCGATTCGTTTAGCGCTGGGCGCCAGCCGGCGAAACCTTCTGCGTCAACTGCTTACGGAGAGCCTGCTGGTGGGGATCGCCGGAGGCGCCAGCGCAACCGGACTTGCCATCGCCGCACTACCGCTGTTGGCCCGCCTGGTACCCAACGCACTTCCGGTGCAGCAGGTTCCCCCAGTGGATGTAGAGATGCTGCTGTTTGCCTTGAGCCTTACCCTGATAACGGTGGTCGGCTTCGGGGTCGCTCCCGCATTGCGGGCATGCCGGACTGCAGGTTTGAGTGCGCTGAAAGTTGGCGTGCGCACGGGAGGATCAGGCAATCATCGCGCACGATCTGCGCTGGTGGCTGCCGAAGTTGGAGCTTCTGTCGTGCTGCTGGTTTTATCGGGCCTGCTGGTGCGCGCATTGTGGAAAGTGCAATCCACGGATCCTGGGTTCAGAACCAGTAACATCCTTTCGCTGCGTACCGCGCTGCCCTTTCCCAAATACGACAAGACCAGTACGCGCGATCAGTTCTATAGCAAAGTGCTGACCGATGTTCGCAGGCTGCCCGGGGTGACGGATGCAGCCTACATCAGCGCTCTGCCGATGACCTGGGGCGGTGGCATCTGGCCGGTCGAGGTCGATGGGCGGAGCCAGATCCGCACCCAGGGCAATTCTGCGAGCCTGCGTTTCGTGACCCCTGACTTGTTCTCAACCCTGGGCATTCCGCTTCAGTCAGGACGCGGGGTGAGCGAGAGCGACACCGCGGATCGGCCGTATGTCGCGGTGGTGAGCGAATCGTTCGTGCGCCGGTATTGGCCCAATGAACAGCCGCTGGGGAAGCATTTCAGCTTCGGCGGCTTCGCTATGCACGATCGCGAAGTGATTGGGGTGGTTCGCGACATCCGAGCGCGTGGACTGGAGAGAACCAGCGAACCCCAGGTGTATCTCAGCTCCAAACAGGATCGCGACGGCGCGCTGACGTATTACGCGCCCAAGGATTTGGTTATCTATTCCACGCAGCAAGCGGAAATACTGCTGCCTGCGATCCGGCAAATCATTCACAATGCGGATCCTGAGCAGCCTATTTCGGACGTCAGAACGATGGCGGAGGTGGTTGCCGGAGAGACAGAGTCGCGAACCATCCAGATGCGGGTACTGATTGTGTTTACCGGGGTGGCGATCCTGCTGGCTGGATTGGGTATCTACGGGCTGCTGGCATTCACTGTTTCTCTGCGGCAGCAGGAGTTTGGCATTCGCATCGCTTGCGGTGCTGGGCAGGGCGATATCTTCGCCATGGTGTTAAGACAAGGCGCCTATCTGGCAGTGATCGGCCTGCTGCCAGGGCTGGCGCTGGCGTATCTCGCGGCAAGATTGTTGGAAAGCCTGCTGGCCGGAGTCCAACCAGCCGATCCGCTCACTTTCTCGGTTGCAGTTGCCTTGTGTCTCATCACCACGTTGCTGGGTACCCTGGTCCCGGCGCTGCGTGCGGTCCGGGCCGATCCCAGTGCGGTGATGCGCGCTGAGTAGCATCCTATGGGCATGAGCCTGGAAGAAGCTCTTATTTCCGTTTGGCGACAGGTCCTGGCTGAGAACGCCACAACGGTAACTCTCCAAGAAGAGAGCTATCCCGTCCGCCGAACCAGCCGCTCAAAATTACGAGAAGTGGACTTCAAGTTTGGAGATCGCGCGTTACGTGGCGTGGAACAGAATCCAGACACCAACTCGCGCTGGGCCAAGCTTGCCCGAGAAGGCAAGAAGGTGATGCAGTTTCTCGAGCTTGGCCGCTACGTTGCCGGCGTAGTGGACGAAAAGGTTACTTTGTATCATCCCTCGAGCGAACCGGGAAAAAGCTAATTTGAAAGTTGCGCCACATCGTTGTAGGAGTGCCACGCCGAACCGAGGTAATGGGGATTTGCGCTTAACGCGTCTTGTACGACCTTTAGCATGGCGGCAAGCTGCTGCCCGTAGTCCGGGGTACGCAGTCCGATGGCTAACTTCGCGAGGTTGCCTCCGCTGAGTCCCTGGTAAGCCATCTGCATATAGTTTTCGCTGGCTTGGCGAAGCTTGTCTGCCTGGGCTGCGCTGCTCTCGCCGTCATTTGGGCTGCTCAACTCGTAGAGCATCAGCGTCAGGCGAGGCAACGACGACATTAGCTCCTGACGTTGATTCAAATTGCCCTTGAGGAACTTGTTGGGGATGTCCGCGTTTACGATCATCTGGTTCTGTTCCGCCACGGTGCGCACCCCACGATAGGTATCCAACAGGCCGGGTAAGAATGCCAGATTCCCTGGCCCTTTGTTTTCCTGCCGCTGCTGCGGTTCTATGTCGAGGTGGATGCCATCGAACCGCTCGTGCGCATGCTCCCGGTTGAACGACAGCACCTCACTCACATGGGCCATCAGCTTGTCGCGGTGCTTGCCAGGCTCATCGGCGTCGGTACTCGACAACAGAGCCTCTACCCGAATGTGGGATTTGTGCAGCAGGGTGATCAGCTTCTGTATCTCCTGTTGTTCCGCTGCACCGCCGTTCTGGGAGGAAAACGATAGGTAGACTTCGTTGATTTGCTGCGATCGGCAGAAGTCGCGTAAGGCTTCTCCCCTGTCGGGCAGGTCAAGAATGGTTGGCGTCTTCCACACCCAAAGTCCGTGTACTGGCGGTTGCTGGGCAACGGCGCCGGGCGAAAAACAGATCAACGCGGCGAGTACCGAGATCGCGATCCTCATGGGAGATTTCCCCTTTCGGTCAGCGCAACCAGCATAGCGGATAACTGCACCTGCACTTTGGTGCATCTATGTGCTTACGGAGACTAAATTATGGCTGATATATCCAAGACGGAAACACCCATCACCGATGAAGAATTCCACACTTCGAAGTCGGGCGAGAATAATAGGCTCGACCGGGTGGCTGAAGAAGCTGCCGAGAAAGCTTCAAGGACCGAGAAACGTTACGATAAGAACCATGAGATCTTTACCAAATAAGTAAATAGCTCCTGGTAATCGGGCGGCTTTCTTCAGGAAAGCCGCCCGCGTTGTGCTTGGCGAATGTGAACCACGCAAAGCACTGACGGATCGAACGAGGGCTCTGGTGGGGCTTCGCCCATCTTTTTCGTCCCACGTACGCTTTGGCGAACGTGGGGCACCCGTGTAGAGCTGCCGGGTCCGCAACTGCGTCGGCCCAGGCCAGGCCGATGTTTACCTGCCTTCTTCTGCGGACTAGAATGACAATATGGTTAATATTGCTTCGCCAGGCCGCCGATGACCTTCCCTGAACATGAGCTGCACTTCTTTCAGCGATTTGGACTTAGCGGGCGGTTGATCGAACGCTGTTTGGGGGAGGCACTCTCCGCCGGCGGTGATTTTGCCGACCTGTACTTCGAATCCATTGCCTCCACCTCCATTTCTGTGGATGAGTCGTTGGTTAAGTCCGCCAGCCAGGGGGTCAGCGCGGGCTGCGGTATTCGGGTTTGTTCCGGGGATCGCACCGGGTACGCCTATACCGATGACCTTTCCGCAGAGCGGCTAATGCGCGCCGCCCGCACCGCGGCCTTGATCGCCAATGGTCCCTCGAAACAACAGATGGCCGGCTTTCGGGAGGTACCCAAGGCAAGCCTCTATCCCATATCTGCTGCGGATGCCGATGCGGGGATAGCCCCCAAGCTGGAACTGGTGATGCGGACTGACCGGGCCGCCCGGGCTTATGATCCGCGGATCGTGCAAGTACGCGCCGGCTTCAATGATGAGCTGCGCCACATCCTCATTGCGGCTTCCGACGGCACTTTCGCCCACGATACGCAACCGCTGGCTCGCTTAAATTGCTACGTGATTGCCCGCGATGGAGAGAAGAATTCGCGTGGCGGCTCCGGCGGCGGCGGCCGGGTGGAACTCAACTTTTTTGAAGGCGATAAGTCGCCAGAGCACTTCGCCCGGGAAGCCGCCCGTCAGGCCATTCTGCAACTGAATGCGGTTCCTGCTCCTGCAGGCGATATGGAAGTTGTTCTAGGCCCGGGTTGGCCGGGCGTTCTGCTGCACGAGGCTGTCGGACACGGCCTGGAGGCCGACTTCAATCGCAAAAAGACCTCGGCGTTTACGGGGCTCATCGGGCAGAAGGTTGCCAGCTCGAAGGTGACGGTGGTCGACAATGGAACCATGCCGTCCCGTCGCGGGTCATTGAATGTAGACGACGAGGGCTCGCCGACCCAGGAAACCGTGCTCATCGAGAACGGCATCCTGAAGGGTTACCTCAGCGACAAGCTTTCCGCACGCCTCATGGGCATGGCCGATACCGGCAACGGGCGGCGGGAAAGCTACCAGCATATCCCCATGCCACGCATGACCAATACCTATATGCTTTCCGGCGAAGACAGCCCGGAGGATATTGTGCGCAGCGTGAAGAGAGGGCTCTATGCGGTGAACTTCGGCGGCGGCCAGGTGGATATCACCAGCGGCAAATTCGTTTTTTCCGCTTCGGAAGCCTACCTGATTGAGGACGGTAAGATCACCGCTCCCGTGCGCGACGCCACCCTGATCGGCAATGGGCCTGAAGCGCTCAAGTATGTATCCATGGTGGGCAACGATCTTGCCCTCGACGAAGGCATTGGTACCTGCGGGAAAGACGGGCAAAGTGTCCCGGTGGGCGTGGGCATGCCCACCATCAAGCTCGACCGGATGACCGTGGGCGGGACAGGAAGGTAATGTCTACCGCTACCCCTATCTCCTCGGCGCAAAGCAAGACGGACATGCAACAGCTCGCGGCAGACGTGGTCGAGCGCGCCCTGCGCGCAGGCGCTACGGAAGCCGAAGTAGTGATCCGTGAAGGTGACGAATTCTCCACCCTGGTGCGGCTTGGCCAGGTGGAAACGCTCAAGGAGTCGGGCGCGCGCGGTATCGGCGTGCGGGTCTTTCTCGGCTCCAGCGGAGCGCATCGCACGGCAAACACCTCCACTAGTGACTTCACCGAGGCGGGCCTTGATCAACTGGTGCGCGGCGCCGTCGATCTCGCTCAGGTCACCTCCCAGGATCCCTTTGCCGGTTTGCCGGAACAGGGCGCCATGGGCCAGCTGGACGGAAATCTTGACCTTTACTACGAAGACGTCTATTCCATGCCGGCAGCAGAGCGCATTGAATACGCCAGGCGCGCGGAGGCCGCGGCTCTCGCTGCCGATCCGCGGCTGAAAAACAGCGACGGTGGCAGTTTCGATGCAGCGACAGGCCATAAAGTGATGGCCAACTCGCGCGGGTTTGTGGGTGAGTATCGCCGATCCTATTGCTCCGTTGCAGCGATGCCCATCGCGCAAACAGAGCAAGGCGGCATGCAGCGGGACTACTGGTTTTCCAGCGCACGCACGCTGGGTAAGCTGGCTTCGCCCGAGAGTATCGGAGCGGAGGCGGCCCGGCGTACGTTGCGGCGCCTGAATGCACGCCGGGTTGCGACCCAGCGAGTGCCCATTGTTTTTGCTCCCGAGATCGCGCGCTCGCTGGTGGGCAACATCTTTGAAGCGGCCAATGGAGACAGCATTTATCGTGGCGCATCGTTCTGGGCGAATCAGCTGGGTCAGCAGGTCGCCAGCTCAAATGTAACCGTCATTGATGATGGCACGATTCCCGGTTTGTTCGGGACGGCACCGTTCGACGGGGAAGGTTTGCCGACACGGCGCACGGTTGTGGTCGAGAATGGAGTGCTGAAGAATTACTTGCTGAATACTTATACCGGGCGCAAACTCAGCATGCAGAGCACCGGGAATGCATCCCGCGGGCTGGCGGGCACGCCTGGCATCGGCGCCGGGAATCTTTTTCTTGAGAACCGCAGCGTGTCCCCGCAGCAACTTCTGGCCGACATCAAGGTTGGGTTCTATGTGACGGAGCTGATGGGATTCGGGGTGAATATGGTGACGGGGGATTATTCCCGCGGCGCGGCTGGCCTGTGGATCGAGAATGGCGAGTTGACGTTCGCGGTCGAGGAAATTACGATCGCCGGCAATTTGAAGGAGATGCTCAATAACATCACCGCGATTGCGAACGATCTGGAGTTTCGTAGTGCGGTTGCGGCTCCCACTTTGCGTATTGACGGAATGACCATCGCCGGGGCATAGGGTCGGGGGCAATGGCAAGCGTCGTGAATCAACCCCGCCACCAGGGCTGCGGAAAAGGATACTGCTACGACCAGAAAGCGGCTCTCGGGGCTAAATAGCCCCTGACATAGTTTCCCTCGGGCTGGGTCCCGGCTCTAAAGTGTATTTGAGGGCTTATGAGAGCCGGTCTCGCTCATTCCATCCGCTTCGATCCGGCTGATCCTGTGGCGTGCCTGGGTCAACTGCCTCAGGATCCGGCTGTGTTCGCGCTGTGCGCGGCCGATCCCGCGGCTGAGCCCTACCTCGGCAAGACCCCCAACCTACGGCGACGTCTGACGCGTTTTCTGCGTGGGCCCCAGCCGGGGGTGGCGTCCAAGCGCCTGCAACTGGCGCATATGGTTGACCATATTGAGTTCAGCGTCACCGGATCCGAGTTCGAATCTTCCCTGTGCCTCTACCAGGCTTCCCTGGGCGCTTTCGGGGAACGGGCACAAAAACGGTTGCACCTTCGCCCCCCGGTGTTTTTGAGAATGTCGATCGACAACCCGTATCCCCGGGTCTACGTGACTTCCAAAATCAGCAAGACGGCAGCGAATGCGCTCTTCGGTCCGTTTCCTTCGCGCACCGCGGCTGAGCGTTATGCGGACGAAATGCTGAACCTTTTTCTGTTGCGCCGATGCACCGAGGACCTCAATCCTGATCCAGCATTCCCTGGTTGCGTTTATTCGGAAATGAAGATGTGTCTTGCACCTTGCTATCAAGGCTGCTCGGATGAGCGGTACCAGCAGGAGGCAAACAATGTGTTCGCGTTTCTCTCGACTCGAGGGGCATCGATGATTGCCCAGCTCGAGGGAGAGCGGGAGGCTGCGTCGAACGCGATGGAATTCGAGCACGCTGCTGCGCTCCACCAGCGGCTGCAGAAGGTTCAGGCAGTAGCCCACCTGGCCAGTGAGGCGGTTCACCCACTGGCAGAGCTTTCGGGCATCCTGGTGCAGCCAGCGGCGGAACTTGGCCAGGTTGCGCTGTTTGCCCTGCGGCGCGGGGTGTGGAGCGGGCCCGCGCTCTATTCCACGGTCGGGATGCGGCTGGCGAATGAGCGATCGGGATCCAGTTCCCTGTTTGCACACCCGGTTGCGCTCCAGCCGGTTCCTTTGGCGGGTCCGGTATTGGCCGGGAAAGATGTGCTGGAGTCGCGGCTTGAAGAGGTTCTGCCGATCCTGGCGGAGCCTGCACCGAGGCCGGTTTCTTCCCAGACCCTGGCGGACCACCTGGCGCTCTTCACGCGATGGTTTTATCGGCCCACGGTGAAGTCGAGTGGCGAGATGGTGTTCGCCGGGGACGGAGAAGTACCCCGCAAGCCGCTGCTTCGTGCCATTTCCCGGGTTGCGGCTCGTGCCAGCAGTGCTAACCCTGAAGAACTGGCCAAGCCTCCGATCCAATGGCATTCCTGAGAGCTCCTGCTACACTGTGGGCATTGAGGGGGAATCATGGTTGAATTGGTGCCATCCATCCTCTCTGCCGACTTCTCGAAGCTGGGCCTGGAGGTTGAGGCCGCGGAGCGGGGCGGCGGTTCCGTCATCCATATCGACATCATGGACGGCCACTTCGTCCCCAATCTCACCATGGGGCCTCCGGTGGTCAAGTCGCTGCGCAAAGTTACCAACCTGCCGCTCGACTGCCATTTGATGATCGAAAATCCGGATGATTTCATCACCGAGTTCGCGGATGCCGGGGCCAATTGGATCGCAGTCCACTACGAGGCTTGCCGCCATCTGCACCGCACCCTCCAGCTGATCGCCCAGCATGAAATGGAACCTGCTGTGGTCATTAATCCGGCCACCCGGGTCGATCTGCTGATTGAGATCCTGCCCATGGTTCACCATGTACTGGTGATGAGCGTGAACCCAGGTTTTGGGGGGCAAAAATTCATCCCTTTTTCCCTGGATAAGATCCGGCAGCTGGCGGAAATGCGGGGGGAGCTCGACCTCAACTTCAGAATCGAGGTGGATGGCGGTGTGGCCCGCGATACCATCGCGCAGGTGGTTGAAGCGGGAGCGGATTTGCTGGTCGCCGGCAGCGCCGTTTTTGACTCCGGACACCCCGAAAAAGAGGCCCGGATGCTGCTAAAAATGGCCCAGGAAGCCGAACAGCGCCGCCAGGGTTTAACATTAACCAAGTAAGTCATATGGACCGACGGGCTTCCCTAGGGAAGCCTCTGCCCATGAGGTGCTATGCAGCGTTTTTTATCCCGGCTCTCTATCCTGTGTCTTCTTTGCGCGCTGCCCGCCGGCGCTCAGTTCGGCATCTTCAAGCCGTCTAAACCGGCGACCAAGCCGACGCCTAATGAACCGCTCGCCGGCAATGCCTCCAAGCAGCCGGACAAGGAGCTGTTCGAGAAGGCCATGGTGGCGATGAAGAAGGGCAAATTCGACGTGGCCCGGTTGGATTTGCAGACCCTGCTGAACACCTACCCGGAATCGGAATACCAAATGCGCGCCAAACTGGCGGTCGGAGATAGCTGGTTCAAGGAAGGCGGCACCGCCGCTCTGACCCAGGCCGAAGCCGAGTATAAGGACTTCATCACCTTCTTCCCCAACCAGCCGGAAGCGGCCGAAGCGCAGATGAAGGTCGCCGACATCTATTACATGCAGATGGAAAAGCCGGACCGCGACCCCAAGAACGCCGACCAGGCGGAACAGGAATACCGGACGATGATCCAGCAGTTCCCCGACTCCACCTTTGTGCCCCGCGCCAAGCAGCGGTTGCGGGAGGTGCAGGAAGTTTTGGCCGAGCGGCAGTACCAGATCGGGGCTTTTTATGAATCACGGGAAGTGTGGGCAGCGGCGATCGCCCGCCTGCAGACGGTTACCGATAGCTACCCGCTTTACAGCCATAGCGACATGGCGCTGATCGGCCTGGGGGATGCGTATGCCGCCGAAGCTCGCTACGTGCAAGGCCTGAATCCCAAGCAAATTAATGAGAAGGCCAAGCAGGAATTAATGAAGGCGTATGACGACCAGGCGGCGGATGCGTACGGTCGCGTGGTCACGCATTACTCGATGGCTGCTCATGTGGAAGATGCCCGGGAACGCCTGATTGCGCTTAATCGCCCGGTACCCGAACCTACCAAGGAAGAATTGGCCGACAGCGAGGCGGAAGAACAGAGCCGTACAGGAATTACTTTCAAGGATCGTGCGCTTTTGCTGGTGAAGCGCGGTCCGGTTACGGTCAACGCTGCCCGTATCGGGGACCCGACGATGACGGATATCCCTCAGGTGACCGCACCGCAGGTTCATAAGAAGGACACGGATCTGTTCACTGCGGCACTCACCAACAAGCCGCTCCCATCGGTAGCGGTCACCAACGCAGCACCGGCGGTTGCCGGCGGAGGGTCTGGGGCGTCTCCGGCGGATGGCGGTTCGGCGCTGACGCTGGAGAGTGTGCCTGCTGCAGACAATGGCGCACCGGCCGGTGGCGGCCCCCAGATCGGGGCCAGCATTGTGCAACCGGGTGATGCAGCGGCCACCACGCCTGCGACCTCCGGTCCCCCTACCTCAACTCCTCCCACCGCAGTACCGGTGGGCCCAAAGGTGACGCCAGAAGGCGCAGCTGCGGCCGCGGAAGCAGCCGGGGTTCCGGGAGCTCAGAATCCGGGAGGATTGGAGACGGTTGGTCCGACTAACACTCAACCACTGCCTCCCATAGAAAAACCCGCGGAGGCCCCGGCACAGACCAATGATGTGCAACACGCTGCGCAGGTCCAGACGGGCACCGATGCCGGCGCTACGGCTACGACCGGCAAGAAGAAAAAGCCAGTGGCACCGAAATGCAATCAGGGCGACGAGTCCTGCAGCAAAGAGAAGAAGAAGAAAGGGCTCGACAAACTCAACCCATTCTAAGGATTATTTGGGACTGGTTTGGGCTAAAGAGCTCCCTCAGCAGCTAAACAGGCTGCGGAAAAAGTCGCTGTTGAGAGTAGACGGCGGCCCTCAGCGGCTAAAGCCGGATCTGTTTTGGAATCAGATACGTACGGGCTAAAGCCCGTGCCCTTCAACAACCCGCAGCCTGTAAAGCTGTTTCTTATGGTTCAGCGTTATCGCGTGGCTAAACAGGCTCCGGAAACACCCAAGTTTTTGAAGGGTACGGCCTTTAGGCCGTACGTAATCGATCTAGAATCAGGCCGGCTTTAGCCGCTGAGGGCTAGGGTTTCACGCGAAACCGATAGTTTCCGCAGCCTCCAAAGTCCCTACTCTTCGAAGATAGACACCCCCCATGCCCCGAGATTTACCGAAAGCCTACGACCCCGCCGCGATTGAAGATCGCTGGGCGGCTTATTGGGTCGACGAGAAGCTGTTTGACCAGCCACACGCCGGCGAGTCGATGTCGACGCCCGTTTTCAGTGTGCTGCTGCCCCCGCCGAATGTTACCGGCCGGCTGCATATGGGGCACATGCTGGAACACACCGAGATCGATATCCTCACCCGCTGGCGGCGTATGTGCGGCGACCTGGCGCTGTGGATTCCGGGCACCGATCATGCCGGTATTGCGACCCAGTTGATGGTCGAACGGCAGCTGGCAGAAGAGCACAAGACGCGCCAGCAGCTGGGCCGGGAAGCGTTTATCGAGCGCGTTTGGCAGTGGAAGCAGCATTATGGCGCCGCGATCCTGGACCAGATGCGGCGGCTGGGAACCAGCGTCGACTGGTCGCGCGAATACTTCACCCTGGATGGGCCCCGCTCGGCAGCGGTGCGCGAGGCCTTCGTCCGGCTGTATGAACAGGGGCTGATCTACCGCGGAGCCTACATCGTCAACTGGTGCCCGCGGTGCCAAACCGCGATTTCAGACCTGGAGGTGGTCCACGAGGAGCAGCAAGGGAAGCTGTGGGAGATTCGCTACCCGATCGTGGGTGACGAGGGCTTCGTGACCGTGGCCACCACCCGGCCCGAGACCATGCTGGGCGACGTTGCCGTTGCCGTTAATCCGGAGGACGAACGATACATTCCTCTGCACGGAAAAATGCTCCGCCTGCCGTTGAGCGGGCGGGAAATCCCGATCATCACAGATAGCTGGGTGAGCCGCGATTTCGGGACCGGCGCGGTTAAGGTGACACCGGCGCACGACCCCAACGATTTCGCTTTAGGACAACGGCATAACCTGCCCTCGATCACGGTGCTGGATGAGACGGCGCACATGAGCGCGAACGGGGGTAAATATGCAGGCCTCGACCGTTATAAGGCGCGACACCAGGTGCTGGAGGATCTCGAAGCGCAGCATTTGCTGGCGGGGGTGCGGGAGCACGTAAACTCCATTGGCAAGTGCGATCGTTGCAAGACTGTGGTGGAGCCTCTGCTCTCGACCCAGTGGTTTATCCGTATTCAGCCGCTGGCAGATAAAGCTATCGCGGCGGTGGAGCAGGGCCACATACGGTTCACCCCAGAGCAGGCTTCCAAGACTTATTTCGAGTGGATGCGCAACATCCACGACTGGTGTATTTCGCGCCAGCTGTGGTGGGGTCATCGCATACCAGCGTGGCACTGCGCGGCCTGCGGCAAGATTACTGTGTCTCGCACCACACCCGAGGTCTGCCAGCACTGCCAGAGCGGGCCTATCGAGCAGGAGAAAGATGTTCTGGATACCTGGTTCTCATCCGGTCTTTTACCTTGCTCTTCTTTAGGCTGGCCGGAGCACACGCCCGACCTGGACGCTTTCTATCCCACCAAGCTGCTGGTGACGGGCTTCGACATCCTGTTCTTCTGGGTCGCTCGCATGATTATGCTGGGGTGTCATTTCATGCTGGAGGAGCCGCTGGCTGACGGGAGCAAGCGCACGCTGAAAGATGCGGTGCCGTTCCGTGAGGTGTATATCCACGCGCTGGTGCGGGACGCGGATCGGCAGAAGATGTCGAAGACCAAGGGCAACGTCATCGACCCGATCCAGATCGTGGAGCGGTTTGGCACCGACGCGGTGCGCTTCACGCTGGCGGCTATGGCTTCGCCGGGAACCGATATTGCTTTCAGCGAAGACCGCACCGACGGCTACCGCGCGTTCGCCAACAAGATCTGGAATGCAGCCCGCTTCATCTTCATGCAAATGGAACGAGCGGCCGAGGCCGGCATCGTTTGCGATCTGAAGAAACTGGAAGCCGCGGGGGAGACGCTGGAAGCGCGATGGATTGTTTCTCGCCTGCATCGCACTGCGGGCGAGATGAACCAGGCGTTGGGGGAGTATCGCTTTCACGAGGCCGCCAACACCCTCTATCGCTTTTTTTGGGGCGATTTTTGTGACTGGTACCTGGAAGTGGTCAAGCTGCGATTGCCCGATCGTGCGGCGCTGGGCACGTTGCTGGCGGTGTTCGAATCGGCCCTGCGGCTGCTGTCTCCGTTCATGCCGTTTATTACCGAGGAGATTTGGCACGCACTTTACGAGAATCACCCACCCGCCAAATCGATCGCGCTCAGCCGTTATCCCCAGGCCGAGGCAGGTCTGCTGGACGACGACGCCGAGCAGCAAATGGGCCGGATACAGGAACTGATCGTCGCGGTACGCGATATGCGGCGGCAGCTTGGGGTGGAAGAAAAGGCTGCGGTGCCGATTTTGCTGCGCGTGGCTCCGGCGGAGCGCGCCGGCATCGAACAGAATCAGGAAATCGTCGGCCGGTTGGCCCGGGTTTCGGGGATTGAGTTTGTTGAGACCATCCCCGAAGGAACGGCGGTGCGCTCCGCACCGGGGTTCGATGTGGCCGTGATTTATGAGCGTACGATCGACGTTGCGGTGGAGTGCGAGCGCCTGAGCAAGCAGCTGGCACGCTTTGAAAAGGAAGTCTCCAATGCTGACCGGCAGTTGTCGAATGAGGGCTTTCTCGCCAAAGCGCCAGCCAACGTGGTAGAAGGGCTGCGACGCCGCGCAGCCGAGTTGGGTGTTCTGATACCCAAGACCCGGGCCGCGCTGGACAGTCTGAACTGCAGCAATGAGGGGGGCTGATGGATTGGAAGAGCAGGCGCGTCGAGGCCACCCTGGAACAAGCCCTGGTGGAAGATCGGGTGACCAACGACGTGACCACGGCAATGACCGTCGAGCCCGGATTAAGGGCTTCCGGCACCGTTCTGGCCAGGCAGGATTGCGTCATCTGCGGACTGGGTTGTATTCCCCGGTTTTTGGAGATTTTTGGCCGCCTGGATAAGAAGAACACCAGCCGCTTCGAGGTCATCAACCACCCGGAGATGTTTGACGGGGTGCGGGTCAAGAAAGGCCAGGCGGTGGCGGTGATCCGGAGCAATGCCCGTGCCATCCTGGCGTGTGAACGAGTGATGCTTAATTTAATGCAGCGCATGAGCGGCATCGCCACCACCACCCGGCAGTATGTGGACGCAGTCGAGGGCACCAAAGCCAAAGTGCTCGATACGCGCAAGACCGTGCCTGGCTTGAGGGCGCTGGACAAATATGCTGTGCGCTGCGGTGGTGGGGAGAGCCATCGGTTTGATCTTTCGGATGGGATTCTGATCAAGAGCAATCACTTTGCTTTGGGCGGGGGGATTGCCAAGGTGGTCGCCCGGGCCCTGGCGGGGCGAACGCCGGGGCAGGTGCTTACTTGTGAGGTGCGTAATTTGGCTGAGTTGGACCAGGCTGTGACGGCGGGAGCGGAGTCGCTGCTGTTGGATAATATGAGCCCGGCGGAGACCAAGAAGGCGGTGGGGATTGTGCGCAGCCGCGGCCTTGCGATTCAGCTCGAAGCTTCGGGGGCGATTACGCTTGAGAATATTCGGAAATACGCGCTTACCGGGGTGGATCACATTTCGGTTGGGGCTTTGACTCAGTCTGCGGTTGCGGTGGAACTGAGCTTGCGGGCGACTACGGATATTTTCTAAGCATAGTCAGGAAATAGTATTGCCCAATCCTCCCCTAGAAGATGGTTACGATTTGCCGGCGCTCGCCACCGCTCTGGCGGGTACTCCTTTCGCCGGCAATATTCGCTACTTCCCTTCTATTCACTCCACCAATGCGCTGGCCATGCGGGAAGCGGATGAAGGCGCTCCCGAAGGCATGGTTTACGTGGCGGATGAACAGACCGCCGGGCGGGGACGGGGAGCCCATGGCTGGCACTCGGCACGCGGGGCCGGCCTCTATGTCAGTATCCTGCTGCGCCCGCAGGTGGCGCCCGCAGACATACTTTGGCTTTCCCTGGCCGCCGGGCTTGCGGTGCGGGAGGCGGTGCGGCAGGTTACCTCGCTCCCAGCGGATATCCGCTGGCCCAACGATCTGCTCTTCGGTAAGAAGAAATTTTGTGGCATTCTCACCGAGTTGAATGCCGAGGTCACCCGGGTGCGGCATGCCGTGGTCGGGATTGGGATCAATGTTCACCAGGAAAGCTTTCCCGGCGAGCTGGGTTTGATCGCGTCTTCGCTGCATACCGAAACCGGCAGAAGCTGGGCGCGGCAGGACCTGCTGATTGCTTTGTTACAATCGCTTTACCGGGAAGCGCAAGCGCTCAGCGCGGAGACCACGGGCGCGGCCTTGAATATCCTCAGCCGCCTCGAAGGCGCTTCTACCTGGATTCGCGGCAGGCATGTGCGCGTGGATGAGGGCCCAGGTTACACCGGCGTCACAGCGGGCCTTGACCCACGCGGATTTCTCCAGGTGCGAACATCCCAGGGCCTGCGCACCGTACGCTCCGGCGGCGTCCGGGATGAATAACGAAAACTCTATGCTGCTCACCCTCGACGTAGGCAACACCAACACCGTCCTCGGTCTTTACCGGCTCGCTTCTGAAGAGCTGGTGACCCACTGGCGCATCAGCACGCTCAGGACCCAGACTGCGGATGAATATGGGGTGCTGTTCCTCAACCTTTTCTCCATGCGCAAGGTGGAGGCGACGGAGATCTCGAGCATCATCATCTCTTCGGTAGTGCCTCCGCTCGAGTCCACTCTGCGCCAGGTGTGCGAACGATACTTCAATATCAAGCCGATGTTTGTCGAACCGGGGATCAAGACGGGCATGCCCATCCTGGTCGATAACCCGGCCGAGCTGGGCGCGGATCGCCTGGTCAACGGGGTGGCGGCCTTCGCTCGCTATGGTGGTCCCTGCATTGTGGTTGACTTCGGCACCGCCACTACCTTCGACGTGATATCGGCGAAAGGCGAATACCTGGGCGGAGTGATTTCCCCCGGGCTCGCGATCTCGGCCGAGGCACTGTTTGCGCGGGCGGCAAGACTCTCGCGCGTGGATGTGAAAAAGCCGGCCAAGGTGATCGGCACCAACACCGTGGCGCACCTCCAGAGCGGCCTGTACTACGGCTATATAGGCCTGGTGGATGGCATCCTGGAACGCATCTTGAACGAGATGCGAACCCCGGACTCAGCCACGCCCAAGGTGATTGCCACTGGCGGTCTGGCTCGTCTGGTAGCGGAGGATTCAAGATTCATTGAGACCATCGATGACATGCTCACGCTGGAAGGCCTGCGCCTGATTTACGAGCGGAACCGGCTGGTCAAGACCAAGCACGGCCATAGCGAAGCTGCTGGAAAGCACGCTTGAACAGGCTGCGGAAAAGTCGAACTTGGGCAGAAGAGGAAGGAAAAGAAACCGCAGGTCCCTCCACTACGCTTCGCTCCGGTCGGGATGACAATTCTGTTGGGGGGGCGAGTATTTCTCGCTGAAGCTCTTGCGGGTACGACGGAATTGTCATCCCGACCGAAGCGAAGCGTAGTGGAGGGACCTGCGGTTTCTTTTCCGAGTTCTCACATCGTCTAAAGCAGACGTTTTCTCAATCATTTACGGCCCGACTAAAGTCGTGCCCTGATACAAAACAGGGTTTTTCCGCCAGTCGTGCAAAACTATTTCAACTACTTTACCGAAATTGAAGAGCACTTCCAGCGGCGGCGCGGTTCGCTGCTTCTGCTTTCCACTCTTGACTGGGCGCTGATCGAGACCTGGCGTGAGGCCGGCATTCCGCTGGCCGCGGTGCTTCAGGGGATCGACGCCGCCTTCGACAAATTCGACGCTCGTAAAAATAAGGCAAGGGTCCGGCGGGTCAACGGCCTGGCGTACTGCGCGCAAGCGGTTATGGCTGCGGTGGAAGCGATGCAGGAAGCGGCGGTTGGTACCGCGCCCGCAAAACCCGGGCCGGCGGAGCAAGGCTTCGAACAGGAACGTATTGCCGCCCACATGGAAGGGGCCGCGGAACAGCTCCTCGCCGCCGGCCAGGCAGAGATTGCCGATCGCCTCCGAGCGCTTGCTCACGATGTAAGGAACAAAATGCCCCAGCTTGAGGAGTTGGAGCAGTGTCTCACGGTACTGGAGCAAAAGCTCTTTGCCGTCGTCCTCACCACCACTCCGGAAGCTGAGTTGCTCGGGTTGCGTCAGCAGGCCGCCGCCGAACTGGCGCCCTACCGCAGCCGCATGCCGACGATGCAGATTCGCCAGGTGGAGCAGCAATTCCTGCACAAGCGCCTGCTGGAAAAATTAAACCTGCCGCGGCTGAGCCTGTTCTATATGAGCCAGGCATGAAGCTGCGCATCGAGAAGGCTATCTACGGCGGCGACGGGCTGGCGCGCATTCCCGCAGGTAAGACGGTTTTTGTTCCCGGAACGCTGCCCGGCGAACTGGTGGAAGCCACCATAGCCACGGACCGCCGCAGCTTCGCTACCGGCAAACTAGACGCCGTTCTCGAGCCGTCCGCGGAACGTGTGGCACCAGGCTGCGAGTACTTTCCCCGCTGCGGTGGCTGCCAGTATCAGCACGCCGGCCCCGCTTTCCAGTTGCAAATGAAGCTCGACATTCTCAAGGAGACTTTGGGGCGCGCGCATGTTCCGGTTCCGAGCGAGATCGCGAGTCTTGCCGGCCCTCCGTGGGGCTATCGCAACCGTATCCGGCTGCAGGCGAAGGGGTCGAGGCTTGGCTATCGGCAGCGCGGGTCGCATATGCTGTTACCGGTCACCCATTGTCCTATTGCCGCTCTCGTGCTGGAACAAGCCATTGCGGTGGTCGAGCGGGTTGCGGGTCTCGAAGACCTCTGTGAGGAGGTTGAATTTTTCACCAACGACGAGCAAGACCAGCTGCTGATCTCCTTGTGGCCCGGACCCCGACAGAGGCCGCACGGGCAAGCTCTCGAGCTATTCGCGGAGCACGTGCGGGTGGAGCTGCCCGCACTCATCGGTGTGGGGCTTTTCACACAAAATAACATCCGGTATTGGGGACAGCGCTCTCTTACCTACACGGTTTGCGGAATCCCTTACCAGGTCGGCTTGGGAAGCTTTTTTCAGGTCAACCGCTTTCTGTTACCGGAATTACTGCAGCTGGTGGTGAAAAACAGGTCTGGCCGGCTCGCGTGGGATCTCTATGCAGGCGCCGGCCTGTTCGCGCAGGCACTCGATTTTGAACTCGTAACTGCGGTTGAGTCCGAAGGATTTTCGAGTGATGATCTAAATAAAAATTTAGGAAGCAGGCCACATCAGGTGGTCCGCTCCAATACGCTTGATTTTCTGCGCAGCCAGTCCTCAGCACAGGTAAGGCCGGATTTGATTGTGGTTGACCCGCCGCGCGCCGGGTTGGGGAAGGAGGTATGCAGCCACCTTTCGCGTATCGCGGCGCCGAACATTATTTATGTTTCATGTGACCCCGCAACGCTCGCCAGAGACTTGCAGACGTTGTTAGAATCCGGGTACTTCCTGCAGACGATCCAATTGGTGGACATGTTTCCGCAGACGTTTCATTTGGAAACTGTCACCGTTCTTGTCCGCGGCTGAGGCGGAACACAAGTGGGAGCTCGCGGAGTTGAACGGCTTTCGTTCTCCAGCGCGCCGGCGCTGTATGCCGCTTTGTGGCTCTCCGCCGGCATCGTGCTTGCCCCTTACCGATGGTTGGAACCTGGCATACTCATGGCGGCCAGCTTGCTGCTGGCTCTAATCGCCTGGCTGGCGGCGGCCCAGGCAAATCGTGTCGCCTTGTTGCCCCTGGCCTGCTGCTGGATGCTTCTGGGCGTTTTGCTGAGCGCAGTCGAACCCGCACCCGATCCGCAATCGCAACTGCGGCTGATCGCTGATTCCGGGGGATCGGCCGTGGTGGAGGGTCAAGTGACGCGCACCACGCCGCTCCGTCTTACGCAGGCCAGTCTTCCCTTCGGCAAGGGTACGAGACAGGAACAAAGCGAGAGTCTGGACCTGCGCGTGGCTTCCGCGGACGGCGTCCCCGTGGCCGGCGGCCTGCGAGCCACCCTGTACGGCCCGGTAGAACAGGCGTTTCCTGCGATTCACTGTGGGGATAAGATCCAGGCCCTGGTTGCCATGCGTCCGCCAGAACGCTATCTCGACCCTGGAGTGTGGGATGCCACGGCGTGGTTGCGGCAGCAGGGCATTGGAGTGGTTGGCTCGCTGAAAGCGTCTAACATTACCGTCATGCCGGGGCGAAAAGGCGGCAGCTTTCCCTGCTGGCTCCATGCGGTACAGCAGGCGGGCAGCCAGCGGCTGATCGACTTTGCCGGCAAGTCCGGCACTTCACGGTGGCCACCATGGCTGCTGCTCAACTACGCCGATGCGGGCATGCTCAGCGCCATGATTCTGGGCGATCGGACATACCTGGATCACCAGGCGCGGGTAGGGTTCGAACGCACCGGCTCCTTTCATCTGCTCGTGGTATCGGGCATGCACCTGGCAATCTTCGCCGGATGCATCTTCGCCCTGGCTGGGCTGCTGCGACTTCCTCGCGTATGGTCGACGGCCGTGACCATCGGCTGCTCGTTCGCTTATGCTCTGCTGGCCGGCTTTGGCGAGCCGGTGCAGCGCTCCTTTTGGATGGTGACGCTGTACTTGCTGGCACGGCTTCTCTTCCGGCAGCGGAACAGCCTCAACGCCATTGGCTTTGCCGCGCTTTGTCTCCTGGCACTGGACCCTCGCTCGCTCCAGGGAGCCAGCTTTCAGATGACGCTGCTCTCGGTGCTGATCGTCGCCGGGGTCGCGGTTCCGGTGGCAGAGCACACCTTTGGTCCCTACCTGCACGCCGCCCGGAATTTGGGACTAGTGGTGATTGATCCTGACTTGCCGCCTCGGCTGGCGCAGTTTCGGGTTACCCTGCGGCTGGTCGCTTTCCACCTGCAACCGTTTCTGGGCCGCTGGCTGGCGCACAAGCTGCCCCCAGCCCTGGTTCGTGTTGTCCTGCGTAGCTTTGAGCTGCTGCTGGTCTCGGCGCTCATCGAGCTGGCCATGTCTCTTCCCATGGCTATTTATTTCCATCGCGTCACCGCACTCGGGCTTCCGGTAAATCTGCTGGTGGTGCCGCTGATCGGCCTGGCGCTCCCCTCCGCCTTGATCACGTTTGCCAGCTTGCTGATCTGGCCTGGAGTGGCCATCTTGCCCGGCGCGGTCACTGCCGCTCTGCTGCACTCGATAACCGGCATCGTGCTGCTGTTCAGCGCTATGGGAGCGGGCGACATTCGTATCCCGAACCCGGGCAATGTGGCCATTGCGGCAGGCATTCTGCTCATCGGCGTCGCGGTTTGGGCTGCACGCAACAGCCGGTTTCCGGTGTGGCTCCCCATCGCTGCGCTGGCCTGCTCAGCGGCTTGTGTCTTTTATCCCCGACCCCTGGTCTACCGCCCCGGGGTGCTCGAAGTGACGGCTATCGACGTTGGCCAGGGAGATTCGCTGCTGCTGGTTTCGCCCCAGGGAAAGACCCTGCTTGTCGACGCCGGGGGGCCGACCGGCGGCAGCTCCCAGGCACCCAGCGGCAACTTCGAAATTGGTGAAGACGTAGTCTCGCCGGTATTGTGGTCCCGCAATATCCGTCGGCTTGACGCGGTTGCTCTTACCCATGCGCACAGCGATCACATGGGCGGCATGGCTTCCGTGCTGCGCAATTTTCGTCCCCGGGCGCTTTGGGTGGGCACCAACCCTGATATCCCGGCCTACGACGCGCTGCTGGCGGAGGCGCGAGGGCTCGGGATTCCTATCGAAGCGATGGCCGCCGGCAGCGCTTTTGAGTTCGGCGGTGCACAGGTCGAGGTCCTGGCTCCCGCCGTTGATTATGTTCCCGGCTCCGGCGCCAGCAATGACGATTCGCTGGTCCTTCATGTGGCTTACGGACGAACTTCGGTGCTGCTGGAAGGCGATGCCGAGGCGCCCAGTGAGGGGCAGATGCTTTCCGAGGAGCTTCACTCCGACCTGCTGAAGGTTGGCCACCACGGGAGCAAGACCTCGACCACGCCTCGGTTCCTGGCCGCGGTGGGTCCCACCTATGCCGTCATTTCCGTCGCCCACCACAATCCGTATGGTCATCCCAAAATGGACGTCCTGGACCGGCTGCAGAGCGGCGGCATCCGAACCTTTCGCACCGATGCCCTGGGCGCCACGTCCTTTTATCTCGATGGCAGTTCGGTAAGCGCCCAGCCGCTGGCGGGGAGGTAACCTACACCTTTTTGTGTTTCCCTGCTGGTATGGTCCGTTATACGATTCGTTAAAATCAGCAGGAAGGGTCATCCAAAATGGGGTCAAGCGAGTCCGATCGCAACAACGAATCTTCCTGCCACCCGCTCAGCTCGCCACCCTCCGTCCAGTCAGCCCAGGAGAAGATGGAGGAGCAGCGCAAGATCCGCCGCCTGCAGATGATGATGGACATGGTGATGTCGGTGATTAGCCAGGATGGGAGCCTCACGGTGGATCAGGCTGCGGAGCTGGTTGCCGATAGCAAGAAGGCTGCACTGGCTATGTTTCCCGATAAGGAACTGGCTTACAACATTATCTACAAACCCAGGTTGCAAAGGTTGATGCGAGAGCGATACCGCATTCAGTAGCCCGCCACCAGGGCTAAGGAGCCTGCTGAGAACTTGGTTTTGTATCAGGGCACGACTTTAGTCGGGCCGTAATTGCTTGAAATATTCCCGGGCTTTTAGCCCCTGCGTGAGAACTCGACTTCCCTCAGGGGACAACTTTACCGGCTGCGCAAAAGCTCTGTTTTGTATCAGGGCACGACTTTAGTCGGGCCGCACACGATAGAGAAAACGTCGGGCTTTAGCCCCTGCCTCTCTTGCCCGCTCTCGAATTTCTCCCACCTGATGTCTGTTTTTCGAGTTCTCACGCAGACTCTAACGCCATCAATTTCTTTTCGGAGCGAAATAGCAGCAGTGAACCGACAAGAAGCGGTCCTGCTCATGGAGACTGAAGGTCACAAGACTCTTTTCCTCTTTTCTTTCAGAAGGGCAATGTACATACCGTGAACGGAGTCTCTGTGTGAAGGAACGAAACAATGCTGAGGTTACAACCTCGTAATCATCTCAGGCTTTTTTAGCCCTCGCCCACCTTGCCTCTTGAGCAGCGGCTACTCGTGCCCTGCCAACTTCGCTCATCTTCCTCCGTGGCTTGGCCGTTGCTGTGGGTAAACGCCACCGACCATCCAGGGACTGGCAAATCTTTCCAAAAGCTGTACGCGACAACAACACAGGCATATTTGAATGAAGAGGAATATTCTGTGCTGGGCGGACAGGCCATCGACAAAGCTGCAGTATCTAGCCCATGTCAACGATGCAACGCTCTGTATTCTTGCCCACACGTCGATGATGGTCTCATGGCCACGGCATACGCCAAGACAAAATCCTGGGCGCGTGGGCTACTTCGCCTTTTATTCTCCTATACTAGCACTGATGTCTCGCTACACGAAAGCGAACCACTCCGTTTACATGACGTTTTTCTTTCGTAGCGGCTGGCAGGTTCAGTTCCTGGAAGCGGACTTGAAAACTCCCTTGCCCTCACCTTTATCGATCCTGAGAAGATCAGGGAGTTGGCACGGCGTGTACGAACGAGATGGGCAAGTCTTTTTCGGCGAGCAAACCTGCAACCGAGACAAATGGTGGCAATGTCCGCGTCGTGAAGAGTTTTTGAAGGAATTTCCTCGCCAAGCTCGTTCTTCTACTTGGGAAGGCTGGAAGACTTTAATTGAAACGGGCACAGCCTGAGCAGTCTACGGTAAACGCTAGTCGTTAAAAGCCAGAAACAGTCTCAGGGCAATCGAGTAATTCTGAAACGTGCGAAGGCTCCGTCGTCGGCTGATTTTGTCCAGGTAATGGAAGCTCGATGAGGGTGTAAACCATTTTGTGTAAACGATCTTCGCTGATAGAAGGGGATCGTATGAAGAAGGTTCCCACGCAGACTCTAAGAGCCCGATCATTGCAAGGTAGGTGGGTGGCCCGGTCTCGCTTCTGAGACCTGGGTGTTCCGGCCAAGACTCATTTGAGGGGAGAAACCCGGGTCTCAAAAAGCGAGACCTGGGCCACTCACTCAAAGTCTGAGGGTTGCAACTGGGAACAGCTTTATTTGGCGGCTGTGCTCACCAGGTGCATGGTGATGGTTCCCCAGAAGAGCCGGGCACGCATCTGCACCGGCATGTGGCGTTCGTCATCGGTGTACCAGATCCAGATGTTGCCGCGGTTCTTGACTACACCCGCGTCGGCTATGGGTTGTACACGGATGGTTTGAAAGGTTCCGGCGAGGGTCACTACCTGCTCCCTTGCTTCGACCTTCATGGTCACATCCACTACCCGCATAGCGTCAGCCACCGGCATGTGGAAGCTGGTTCCCGGTTGCAAGGGTTGAGAGCCACCGTAAAAGATCGCGGACATAAGGTCGGTCACGCAGGGTGGAATGGGGGCTTCCTGGTGCTTACTGGTTCCCGTCACTAGATTTTTTTCTTCCAGCACCTGCTTGCCATCAAGAAATCGCAGCGTGCTGGTCAACTGTCGCCTACCCTCCTGGAGCTGCTTGGCGAAACTCGAGGAGCAACCAGTGGCCCGATTGAAGTAAGACTCGAAACGATCGTTCACGCGAAAGAGCAAGTTAACGGCGCCAATGGATTCGCCGGTGGCGATGACGTGCTCCATGTTCGCCACCTGCTCCAGATGGAAGGTGGCAGTCCCTGCAGGAAACACACGCCAGTCCACCGCATAGGTAAGTGTCTGTTTTGCCGGGAAAGAAAAACTTGACGCTGGGGGTAGGAGAGGAGGCGGAGGCGCCTGGGCGATACCGCTGAGCGCCAAACAGCACACGAGAAGTCCTGGATACCTTATCACCGTCAACTCACTCCAACGAATCAATGGCGGAGCCACAGAGTAGCCAGCAGCACAGCGTAAACGGCGCAGACACCCAAAACTGAATTGTACTCGCGGTGCCGACGATAGAGAGTGCCGGAGAAGCTACCGTCCCCTTCCATGCCTGCCGAAGTGAACCGCGGTAGCAGACGGGGCACGCGCTTTGCATAGCTATCGAAGGCGGGAAAGGTGGAGCGGAGAAACTGTTCTTCGCTGTAGATGGTGGGGGCGTAAATGACGATGAAGAGCAGTGTCAGGAGGACCGTTATCTCAAGGCTACGCGAGGCGGCGGCAAAGCCGAAGGCCATGAGCATGGAGCCGAGGTACAAGGGATTGCGCGTGTACGAATACGGGCCGGTCACGGTGAGCTCAGCATTCTTCTTCACGTAGCCCGAGGCATACGCGCGCAGCAGGACTCCGGGGACTACCAGAAGGAGGCTCCAGGCTAGCGACGCATAGGTTGGGCGGGCCCTCCAGAGGTAGAAGGCGGCGAAGAGAAAGCCACAAGGGACTCGGATGCGGCGCGCGACTCGGCTCCAGCTGTTCAGCATGGCTGCAGCAACTCCTTTGCTGCTGCCACCACCTGCTGCGGGGTAATGGTCAATAAGCCGGCTTCCGGTTTCGCGTGCCGGGTGTGGTCGCGCTTGCTTTCGGGGTGGCGCAGCACTCTGAAGGGAACGCCAAAGGGTCCGTTGCGGCTGGGGTCGGTGGGTCCGTAAATTCCTACTACCGGTTTGCCCAGCGCGCAGGCCAGGTGCAAGGGTCCCGTGTCCCCGGCAATGAGCAGGTGGATGCGGCGAGTTAACGCGATCAGCCGCTCCAATGTAAACTCCGGCGCCTGGGCTATACCGCCACTGGCCTCCACCACGTCTGTAGCGATGGCCCGCTCGTCGGGTCCGGCATTGACCAAAACCTTACAGCCACATTGCGCTAGATCCCTTGCGACCGCTCCATAGCGCTCTGCGGGCCAACGCTTTGCACCCCATCCCGCGCCGGGGCTCAGCAGAACTACCGGCTTCGGTTGCGCTCCTTCCAGCACCTCGTCTGCCCACTTTTCCGCTTCGCTGGTCCTTGGTAATGACGGAAGGATGGGGGAAAGGGGTTGACCGGCAGCCGCTGCGCAGACCTCTACTGCCTGTTCAATGACGTGCACGCCGTGGGTGCGCACGCGCTCGCCGAAGAGCCAGCGCGCGGCCCATTCGCGAGGGTGGTCTTCGCCAATCATCCTGGCCGCTCCGGAGAGCCGTCCGATGACGGCCGAACGAACTGCGCCCTGCAGATCGATGCACAGGTCGTAGCACTCCTCTCGCAGTTCCCGGCGCAAGGCGCCGATCTCCCGCGGGGTGTCTGGGCGCAAAGGAGAGCGGGCCCAGGCTTTGGCATTTACTAAATGTACTCGGTCGACACACAGCAAAGGGCGCCATCGGGGCTCGACTGCCCAACCGAAATACCAGTCTGGATGGGCTTGGCGGAGAGCGGCAACCGCCGGCAGGGCATGCAGAATGTCGCCCATCGCGCCCAGTCGCACTATCAGGACGCGGGTTTGCTTATCGTGCTGTGACAAGGAGTGATTTTCTCATAAGGTCGAGGGCGCCCCGCTCGTCTTCGAGTTCGACGGTAAGCACTGCGGTGGAGAGTGGAGCAACCGCGTTGAGGCGCGAGCGCATGGCGGGGTCGAGCTTAACTTCATCCTTGGCGGTGACCACAAACGCATCACAGCCGGCACGGCGGCCAATCTTTGCCAGTCGCTCGATATCCGCCGCGCGATAGCGGTGGTGATCGGGGAAACTTATCCGCTCCACTATCCCCATTCCTGCGGCGATCAGTCCGTCGAAAAACTCGCTCGGCCGCGCAATGGCGCAGAACGCTACAGCCCGCTTTAGAGGAGTCTTGAGCGCTAGGGTGCGGCGCACGCACCAGAAGCGGCATTCGCTGTTTACGTAGGAACCGAGCATGGACTCGAGTTCCCCATCCTCCTGGCGAAGCACAATGACATCGGCACGGCGCAGCGAAGAAAGCGGCTCGCGTAATCTTCCTGCCGGCAGCAGCCGCTGCTGCAGATCGCTGCGATGCATCACGACGATGTCCAGGTTGCGGGCTAATTGACGATGCTGAAAGCCGTCGTCTAATAGATGGATTCCTGGGGAGGCGAGTTCGCGTTCCGCCTGCTGGCCGGCCTCGTGGCGGCTGGCGCCGACATAGACCGGGACGCCGGTTGCCCCAGCGATCAGCAGCGGTTCATCCCCAAAGCGTTCGGCTTTGCCCGCGCTGTCTACCCGCTCTATGGCGTGCGACGATCGCCCGTAGCCGCGGGACAACACATCGGGACGCAATCCTTCGCGCTGCAGCAGCTCTGCCAGACAAATCACCAGTGGCGTCTTGCCTGCGCCCCCCACGGAGAGGTTGCCGATGCTGATCACGGGCCATCGCAGGTGCCGTGCAGTCCTGCGGTCAAAACGCGCATTGCGGGCTCGAACCAGCGACCCGTAAAGCAACTCCAGTGGAGCAAGGAGCAGAGGGGTCATGAGGCGGGTAGCAAGCCCAGCAGAGCGGTGACCGCCCGGCCGGTGGCGCCGGATTGATGATGGAAAACCTCGAGGGCGCGCACGCCAAGCGCGTTGGCCGCATCCACATCAGTCAGCAGATTTTCGAGCATGGGCACCAGGGTTTCTTTGGTGGCCAACTTCAGCGCTTCGGCCTGCAGCAGGGTATCGATAATGGCGCGGAAATTTGCGTAATGCATGCCCATCACCACGGGCACGGCAAATTGCGCCGGCTCGAGCGGGTTGTGGCCGCCTCCCGGGACCAGGCTGCCACCTACGAAGGCCAGCGAGGCCAGCGCATACACAGACGCCAACTCGCCGATCGAATCCAGCAAGATCACCGTGCCGGGCTTGATCTTCGCCGGACGCTTCATCCAGTTGGAGCGGCGGACAAAGCGCTCCTTGCGGTTCTTCAACAGCCCGGCCACGCGGGCAAAGCGCTCCGGATGGCGTGGTGCGAGGATCATGACGCAATCGGGGAGGGTCTTCAGCAATTGCTGGAAGGCATCGAGCAGAATCTCTTCTTCGCCATCGAGTGTGCTGCCGCACACCACGACCCGGGTTCCAGCGGCTAACTTCTCGCGCAACATGGTAGTGATCGCAGCCGGCTCGGCGCTGCGTACGTCGAACTTGAGATTGCCGGCGAACGAGACCCGGCCTGCGGGTGCTCCGATCGCCTTCAGGCGTTTGGCATCTTCCTCGCTCTGCGCCATCACGATCGAGACTCCAGCCAGGATTTGCTTCCAAATGGCGCGCAGGCGCAGGTAGCGCGGCAGGGAGCGATCCGATATCCGTCCATTGACCACCGCAACAGGAATGGACGATCGGCGGCAGGCGGTCAGCAGATTAGGCCAAAACTCGGTCTCGACCAACACCAGCAACACCGGATCCAGCGAGCGCAGGTAACGGCGCACGATCCAGGGAAAATCGAGGGGGAAGTAAAAAGTGTGGTTGGGTCCGGTGCGCTCCCTGGCCAGCCTCTGGCCGGTTTGGGTGGTGGTCGAAAGCAGCACGCGATACTGAGGCGCGCAGGCGCTCAGTTCGTTCACCAGGCGGCTGGCCGCCAGGACCTCCCCTACCGAGACCGCATGCACCCAGATGGTCTTTCTCGGGTCGCCTTCGCGCAGTCGATCGGGTACCCATCCCAAGCGCTCGCTGAGGCCTTCACGGTACTTCCCGTTGGTGGCCATGACCAGCAGCCAATAAGGCAGCCCCAGGGCCAGCACCAGGAATAGCGCGAAGGTGTAGATGATGAGCGCCATGGACGGCTAGCCCTCTTTACTCGCCACACAACGAAAGCTCATAATTGATAGCGGGAATGCTTCGTCAATCGGTTGTCGCTGTATGGGTGTTCGCTGCTCTGCTCTCGTGTCCGCTGTTGCTCCCCCGAGCCGGTGCCGCTGATCATGCAGCTCCTCCCGCCGGGGTAGCCACCAGCTATCTCGCGTTTGATCTGCATCCTGCCGAGCAGGTGGCGATCGCCGCCGACCCTTACAATACTCCGGAAAAAGCTTCCATCTTTCGTTTCAAATACTTGCAATACGGTTTCCTGCCTATCCGCATCATTGTTACCAATAACGGAGATAAGCCCATCTCCCTGATCGATGCCCGCATCAACTTCATCACTGCGGCGGGGGACAAGATCCCGGCAGCGGAAGCGGAAGATGTAGAACGCCGCATCGGGGGTGTCAAGCGGCCGGACAGCGGTTATAAGCTGCCTGGGCCGCTGCCGCGTATCGGCAACAAGTCCTCCACCAAGAATAAAGATGTGGAAGAGGACTTCAAATCGCTGGAGTACGCAGCGGTCGCCGTCGAGGCCCACACCACCCGCGCCGGCTTTCTCTTTTACGATGTGGACGGCATTGCCAACCCGCTGGCCGGGGGCAAGCTCAACCTGCGTATGCTGCGCAACGCTGATGGTAAGGAACTCTTCTATTTCGAGATTCCCTTCGACAAATACCTCGGCAAAGCTGCGAATTAGGATCACTCGTAGTAGGTTGCCGTGGTTGCATCCGTTTCCCAGATGGTGCAGTTCTTGACCGCGACCCGGCCGCTGGTCATTTCACTGAGTTGGCGGTTGGTTTCCTCGTAAAAATAGCGGGCCAGGTTTTCCGCCGACGGGTTGAGCTCGGTGAACGGTTCGAGGTCGTTGAGCATCTGGTGGTCGACGCGGTCGATCACCGGACGCATCACTTGCTTGAGCATCTTGAAATCCAGCAGCAGACCGGTCGGGTCCAATTCCCTGCCCCGCAGGGTCAGACGGACTTTGTAATTGTGGCCGTGAGGATTTTCGCACTTGCCATGATAGTTGCGCAGGTAGTGTCCCGAGGAGAAACCGGATTCGACCGTGACTTCATACATACCTACTTGATTGTAGCTGGTTCACTTGCGCCGGTTGCGGCTCAGGTTGGCCAGGCCTTCCTGCAACTCCCGCTTCATGCGCTCCCGGCTGCGGCGCTCCACTTGTTCAAACATGGTGGCCAGAATGCCGGCCAGGGCGGCGAGGAGCGATAAAACCAGGAGAACAAGGCCAGCTATCTTCCACCAGGAACCGTTGGCCGGCAATCCGGGCTGCAAGGGGTTGGGCACCAGGCTCATGGCGCAGGAGACGAGCGAAAGCAGGAGTAAGGAGGCTGCCAAAAGATAGAGGTTACGGGACATGGTGCCTACCTGCAAACTAATCATAGAGTCAGAAGTCGAGTGGGTGGCCCAGGGCCACCCACTCAACTTTCGCCCGCGACATTTTCAATCCTGCGCGAAGAAGTTTTCGACGTCCAAGATGTCTCGCGTCAGGCGGTAAGGGGGCAGGCTCTCCAGGAAGACTTTCCCGTACCGTTGGCGCTCGATGCGCGGATCCAGCAGTACCAGGACACCGCGATCTTCCAGCGATCGGATCAGCCGGCCGAAGCCCTGCTTTAGGGTGATCACCGCCGAGGGCACCTGGTAGTCGAAAAATGGATTGGCGCCGCTCGCCGCTACCGCCCGCATGCGCGCCGAAACCACCGGATCCGTGGGCACGGAGAAAGGCAGCCGGTCGACGATCACGCAGCTTAACGCTTCGCCCTGCACATCCACGCCCTGCCAAAAGGATGAGGTTCCGAAGAGCACTGCATTGGGAGTGTTGCGAAATTCCTCCAGCAGCGCTTTGCGGGGAGCAGTGCCTTGCAGCAGGCAGGGATAATCCAGCTCCGGCAGCAGGCGCTCGTAAAGATCCCTCATCTGCTGATAGCTGGTAAAGAGACAAAACGCCCGGCCGTGGGTGATGTCGAGGACGCGACGGATGTTGCGCGCCGCCTGCCCGGCAAAGGTGGGCTCACGGGGGTCGGGCATGCCTGGCGGCAGATAGAGCAGCGCCTGCTCTTCATAGCAGAAATGGGACGGCACCACCAACTCGCGCGCGTCGCGCAAGCCAAGCCGCTTGCGCAAATGTGCGAAACCTCCCTGCACCGTCAAGGTCGCGGAGGTGAGGATCACGCTGGGGTACTGCTCGAACAGCAGATTGGAGAGCAGCTCGGAAACGTCAATGGGTGTGCCCTGCAGGTAGGTATTGCGCGCTCTCCGCTCGATCCAAAAGACGGTGTTGCCGCTCTCCGCCTCCATCAAAAAGCGCAGATGCTCGCGGATGTCCGCTACCCGCTTCTTGAGGCCCATGGATTCTTCGACACCCCGCAGCCGCTCCAACTCCCCCTCCAGCCGGTGCAGGGCGTTCATCACTGCCAGGTAAAGGTCGCCGTGTTCCTCCAGAAATTGCTCCCGCTGCTCGAACGGCATGCGGCCGTCGGCCTGCACAGCGCCACTGCGCGGCAGCGCGCCGAAAAACATCCGCCCCCGCTCTCGCAGCATGTCTCCACAGCCCTTCAGAGCGGTGGAGTGGGCTTTCCGGGCGCGCAGTACCGTTTCTACATCCCGCACCAGCTCTTCCAGGCGCACATTGCTCAGGCTGACGCCGAAATAGCTGGACGCTATGTCTTCCAGTTCATGAGCCTCGTCAAAGATGACCGCTCCCGCCTCGGGCAGCACACCAGCATCCGGAGCCGCCCTAGCCTGCTGTTTGATGGCCAGATCCGCGAAAAACAGGTGGTGGTTGACGATGATCACATCGCTTTCAAGCGCCCGCCTGCGCATCTCGGTGATGAAGCAACGTTCATAATCGGGACAGTTTTGTCCCAGGCAGGCCTCGCTGCGGGCGTCCAGTTTGGACCACACCTGGCTCGCCTCCGGCAGCGCGTCGATCTCTACCCGGTCGCCGGTGGTGGTGGTTTTTTCCCAGGCCGCGATCTGTTGGAACTGGTCAATCTCTTCCAGGCCGTTCAAAATCGGCTGGTCGCGCAGGGCATAGAGCTTGTGCCGGCAAAGGTAGTTCGCCCGGCCCTTCATGTAGCAGACACGGAGCGGTCCCAGCAACGACTCCAGAAAAGGCACGTCGCGGAAGAATAGCTGTTCCTGCAGATTCTTGGTTCCAGTAGAGATAATCACCCGCTGGCCGGTGCGTAGGGCAGGCAGCAGGTAGGCAAGGGTCTTGCCCGTACCGGTGCCGGCTTCGACGATCAAGTGCTTGCCTTCGTTCAGGCTGCGCTCCACTGCGCGGGCCATATCCAGCTGCCCCCGCCGGAACTCATAGGGCAGCGTGGAGCGTGACAGCATTCCTCCAGGGGAGAAGAAGTCATGCAGCGTGGGCAGCGGCTTGGCGGAAATGGTGGCGGTAGACAAGTTCAAGGCCGTGGAATCTTTAAGTCTATACGGTCGCTTGTGGTTGTATGAAAGACTGAAAGGGAACATGAAACCGGTTAAAGGAACCAAAGCGAGAAAGCCCAAGCCGCATTCCCTGGGGGGGAAACGCGCGGCGGTCGCGAAAGCTGCCCGCCGGGCTACGCCTGCCACCCGCGGCCAGCACTCGCGCGCCGAGGTCAAGCGAGGCGCGGCTGCCAAAGCTGCCGCGGAGGCCAGCGCTGCTCGGCTGGGCAAGATTCGTAAACGGCCAGTGCAGAGGCAGGGTCCGATGACCCGGATTGATGTTGGGGGCGATGCTGAGTTGCTTGATCCGCTGGCGCCGGTGCTGCCCCCAAGCAAGCGAGAAGCCGCTGTCGATACATCGTTGTGGCCGGTGGTGGCGATCGTCGGTCGCCCCAATGTGGGCAAATCCACCCTCTTCAACCGGCTCACCAGTTCTCGCCGTTCGATTGTGGGCGATGAGCCGGGCATCACGCGGGACCGCATCTACGGGGAGATTGAGTGGTCGGGCCAGCATGCGCGCGTGATAGATACCGGTGGAATCCTTCCCGATGACCCGGAGTTGATTCCGTCGGAGATTTTTCGTCAGGCAAAGGTTGCCCTCGATGAAGCCGATTCCATCGTGATGGTGGTCGATGGGCGCACTCCTCTGGCCGCACCCGACTATGATCTTGCCCGGATGCTCTTGCGGGGCGGCAAGCCCCTGCTGCTGGCAGTCAACAAGATCGATACCGAACGCATGGAAGAACAAACGGCGGAGTATCGCCGCCTGGGCATCCGGGAAATACTTCCTATTTCCTCCGAACACGGAGTCGGCATGGGCGAACTGCTCGACCATGTATTCGCCACACTCACCTTTCCTGCTGTGGAGCCAGTCCAAAACGAAGAAGAAGCCGCTGAGCAAGGCGAGTCGCGCCATCGGACTCATGGGGAGTTCCAACAGCACGAAACTTCGATCGCGATTATCGGCCGTCCGAATGTCGGCAAGAGCACGCTGCTGAACGTGCTCACCGGCTCCTCCCGCGCCATCGTTTCGCCCATCCCGGGAACCACGCGCGACGCGGTGGATGAGCTAATGGAATACGACGGCGGTTTGCTGCGATTCGTCGACACTGCCGGGATCCGCCGTAAGGGCAAAACCAAAATGATGGCGGAGAAGCTATCGGTGGTCATGGCACGGCGTCATCTGGAGGCCGCCGACGTCGCGCTGCTGGTGATCGATGCTACCGAGGGGGTCACTTCTAACGACGCCACCATTGGCGGTTACGCGCACGAGAGCGGCCGCTCCGTAATCCTGGTAGTCAACAAGTGGGACCTGGTGACGACTGGACGAACGGATGGAAAGCCGCCTGCGGACAAGGTGATCTTTGAAGAGCAGATACGCAATGTGCTGAAGTACCTCGCCTATGCGCCGGTGGTGTTCATCTCCGCGGCCGAGGGAAAGAACATCCATACCGTACTCAAGCTGGTCAAGGAAGTAGCCGCTGAACGGCGTAAGCGCGTTTCCACCGGGCAGATGAATCGGTTTCTGGAGAAAATCGATTTCCAGCGAGCTACGGTACCCGCCGCCAACAAGATGCGGATCTTCTATATGACCCAGGCAGCGGTGGCTCCGCCCACTTTCATCCTGTTCACCAACAGGCAGGTCAAGTTACACTTTGCCTTTCAGCGATTCCTGGAAAATCAGATTCGCGCGGCTTTCGGTTTTCGGGGGTCACCAATTTGGTTCAAGGTGCGCGCCAGAGAAAAGTAGTGCACCTTTCTTGCTATTCCCCGCTCCTTTTTTTCGTGGGATCGTCGATGGATTCGGTAAGGAGCACTGCTATGTGGAACTCCATTGGTTCTTGGTTCTGTATTATGGGCTTGATTGTTGGGCCTTTCGCCGTCGGCATTGCGTTTGAAGAGAAGCTGCAACGGGCCAACCGCGAATTAGGCTCACGGCTACTCCGCCGCTACTAGACCGCCTTCCCCCAGTTTCTTGTCTCGCCAGATTCGTGGACGGGTGCCCAAGTCTCGCTCTTGAGACCCGCGGACCCACCGGTGTGCGGATCCCAATCGCGGTTTCTCTCGACCTTACGGCTCATCGGTCCGGGCCTATATAGTACGGTTGCATATGCAAAAAATTGCGTGTGCGCTCTTCTGCGCCCTTGTCTTTGGCGGGGTAGCCTGGAGCCAAACCCCACCTGCGCAGTACCCCGACTTCCCCAGCGAAACACCAGCCAAGGTAGAGACGCCCACAGCAGATTTTGACTACCTACGGCGGGTCGTCATGATTCCTATGCGTGACGGAGTCAAGTTGCACACGGTGATCCTGATTCCGAAGGGCGCTTCGGGTGCGCCGATCCTGCTCACCCGCACACCCTACGATGCGGATGCTCTTACCACCCATGAAACCAGCGCTCACCTGGGCCCTACACTTCAGGGCTATGACAACGCGCTCGAAACCATCGTTGAGGGCGGTTATGTTCGGGTGATTCAGGACGTGCGCGGCAAATATGGCTCGGAGGGTGATTACGTGATGAACCGGCCGCTGCATGGTCCACTGAATCCGACGCCGGTCGATCATGCAACGGACACTTACGACACCATCGACTGGCTGGTGAAGAATACCCCCGAGAGCAACGGCAAGGTTGGCATCCTGGGGATTTCCTATGATGGGTTTCTGGCCTTGGCGGCGTTGGTCAATCCTCATCCGGCTCTCAAGGTGGCCGTGCCCATGAATCCGATGGTCGACGGCTGGATGGGCGATGACTGGTTTCATAATGGCGCGTTCCGCGAGGTCAACATGCCCTACATCTTTAACCAGGAGGCAACGCGCGACGGCAAGGCCCAGTGGTGGACCGCCTACCTCGATGATTACGACGTCTACCTGCAAGCTGGAAACGCGGGTGAATTGGGGCGTCGTCACGGCCTGGAACAAGCCGGGTTCTGGCGCAAAGTTCTCGCCCATCCCAGTTACGATTCGTTTTGGAGCGACCAGGCAATGGATAAACTGCTGGCCGCCCAGCCGCTCAAAGTACCCACCATGCTGGTGGACAGCTTGTGGGATCAGGAAGACATCTACGGAGCCATGGCCGTGTATAAGGCCATCAAGCCCAAAGACAAGGAGAATGACAAGGTTTTTCTGGTGATTGGTCCGTGGCATCACGGCCAGGAAATAGAAGACGGCAGCACTTTGGGCGCTTTGAATTTCTCGAGCGATACCGGTCTCTACTTTCGGCGGCAGATTCTCCGCCCTTTCCTTGATCGCTATCTGAAGGATGAAGCCCCAAAAGAAGAAATTGCTCCTGTCACTGCGTTCGATACCGGAACCAATGTGTGGCGGCAGCTGAAATCGTGGCCAGGCGAGCATGAAGCTAAACCGCTCTACCTGGCCGCTCAAGGAAAACTCAGCTTTACCCCGCCCCAGCCAGGCGACAGCGCTTTCGATGAATACGTTTCTGATCCGGCCAAACCCGTACCCTACCGCGCTCGGCCTATCCAGCCCATGGGTTACGCTACCGGAATGACCTGGTCGGAATGGCTGGTCGACGACCAGCGGGAGCAATCGGGGCGTCCGGATGTCGCGGTTTTTTCGACTGACCGATTGACCGCACCGTTAATGATCAGCGGCCAACCGATCGCCAACCTGGTTGCCTCTACCAGCGGCACGGATTCCGATTGGGTGGTGAAGCTCATCGATGTTTACCCTGACGAGGTCGCCAGCCAGCCAGGTCTGGGTGGATATCAGCTCATGATCTCGGCTGACATCTTCCGCGGGCGTTATCGCGAAAGCTTGGAGAAAGCTAAACCCATCGCGGCCAATCAGCCGCTGACCTATCATTTTGCACTGCCCACCGCAAATCACGTGTTCCTTCCCGGGCATCGAATCATGGTGCAGGTACAGTCCAGTTGGTTTCCGTTGTATGACCGCAACCCGCAGACGTTTGTCCCGGACATTTTCTGGGCTAAGCCGGCGGACTATCAAAGGGCCGCGCAGCATATCTATCACGCGCCTGGCCAGGCAAGTTTTGTCGAACTACCGGTCGTGACCACGGGAAATTGAGAGAGGACCTATGAGCGCAGCAAAGTGCACCCACGTGAAGGATCATGTCAAACATGTAAAACCGCACACCAAAGGCTGTGAGGAATGCCTCAAGGCGGGAGACACCTGGGTTCACCTGCGTATGTGCATGGAGTGCGGCAAGGTGGGCTGCTGCGATTCCTCCAAAAACCGCCATGCCACGGCTCACTTCCACAGCGACGGGCATCCGATTATGCGTTCGGTCGAACCCGGGGAAGACTGGCGCTGGTGCTACATCGACGAGATGTATCTCAACTAGCGTTCGCTTTGTCCGTCCGCTTTGTCTTTGATGAGGATAAGCGCTACGCTCGAAACGATGAGCGCGGTGCCGACGAGCATGCGCGTGGTGATGACCTCTCCGGCGAAGAAATAGCCGAGCGCCACGGCAACTACGGGATTGATGTACGCATGGCTGGCGACGCGCGTGGCGGGCATGCGGCCAAGCAGCCACACGAATGCGCTGAAGCCTAAAAGCGAGCCGGCAATCACCAGGTAAAGCAGCACGCCGGCGGCCTTTGCGGAGACCTGCGGGAAGGGGTGCATCTCTCCAGCGAAAGCGGAGAGTATGAGCAGAATTGCGCCGCCGAACATCATCTCCGCCCCGGCAGTGATTCCCTTGGATTTTGGCAGTGGCAAGGAACGCGTGAGCACCGCGCCCAGCGACCAGGCGGCGCCTCCGCCCAGGATGGCGGCACACGGCACAATGGCGATGTGTTGCGGGTTGCGCAGCAGCAACAAGAGCACACCGGCAAACCCGACCGCGATGGGGATCAGGAGGCTCCAGCGGAAGCGCTGTTGGCGAAAGACAAAGACCTCAAGGGCAATGGTCATGAGCGGAAGGGTGGCCTCAAGCACAGAAGTGAACCCCGAAGGGACGTACTTTTCTGCCCAGAACACCGCGCCATACGTCACCACAAACATCAACGAGCCGAGCGCCAACAAGCTACTCCACTCTTTTCCCGTGGGACGAGGGCGGCCAAAGAGGCGCATGGCCGCGTAGAGCAGGGTGCCGGCGAAAAAGAAGCGTACCCCCGCGGCGAACAAGGGAGGCACCAGCTGCACCGCAATCCGAATTGCCAGATAGGTCGATCCCCATAGGACGTAAATGGCTGCAAACGCTAGAAACACACGGAGATCGAATCCGCTTTTTTGCTTCGCCGGAATAACCGTTGTGGTTGCCATGACTGGTTACAGTATAAACCAGGTGGGTAACCCTTGAAACTATTTTTGAGAGTTATAATAGAAGCGTGAGCCCCGCTCCCAAAGCGTTTCAATTGTTTGCCGGACACCCGGCGCTGGAGCTGGTCAATACTCTGGACTTGCGATTTTCCACAGAGACAACGGATTTGCTGCCTGCTTATGGAGATCTTCTGCGCCTGGTTACGCAGTTGCGGCTGCTGACCCCGGAACAGGCTCGAAGACTGCGGCGTACGGTTGGGGAGAAGGATGCGCAGCGGGTGCTCCGGTCCACGATCGAGCTGCGCGAGGCGCTTGCGTCGCTTCTTTATGGCCGCATGGACGGCGGCCGGCCCCAGGCTGCGCAAGTGGAAACGCTGGAGAAGCACTTCCACGCAGCTGCCCAGCATCGCCGGTTGTCGCCAGCCGATGGGCAGTTGGTGTGGACCTGGTCGGGGGTGGAGCAACGAGCTGAGATCCCTCTTTGGAAGCTGGCCCAGGCGGCATCGGATTTGCTGGTTTCGAGCGATGCGGAACAAGTTAAGGATTGTGGGGACCCTGCCTGTCGCTGGCTTTTTCTGGATACCAGCAAGAACCACACCCGGCGATGGTGCGATATGAAGACCTGCGGCAACCGGATGAAGGCGCGACGACACCAGGCGCGCTATCAGGATGGCGGAGCGTGATGGTCGCGAGACAAGATGATTCAGTTGAGATTGAAGCTTTCGAAGCGTACCTCAGGGGCTAAAGCCCTCATCTGTGGCTTGCTTTCGGCACGGCTGAAGCCGTGCCCTTCCAGCAAGCGCGGCTCTTTGGGCGACTCGGTCCACGTGGCTCTGAATTGTTGGCCCAAGTAAAAGCAAGATGGGCCGGAAGGGCGGCTCTGTGGATGACTGCGGTCGATGGATAGGGACTTTGAATGTCGCTCAAATCAAGCAAGACTCGACGGAAGGGCACGGCTCCCTGGGTGACTGCGCCGACGGATGGTGGTTTTGAATGTTGCCCAATCAAAGCGGGGCTCGAACGGAAGGGCACGGGTTCAGCCGTGCCGTAAAAGCAAGCCACAGACGAGGGCTTTAGCCCCTGAGGTACGCTTTTAGACTCGCGGTGTGAGCCATTCCTGCCAAGCTGACGGGCGTGTCATGAGTCCAGAGGCTTTTCCGTTGCCGGTTTCCCTAGGCGATAAGCAGAGGAATAGGGATACAAGTCGCAGATTTCCACGATTCCTGCTCGCACCGGGTTCTGATGAATGTAGTTGCGCCTCGTCTCAAAGTCATTTCTGTCGCGAACGCGGTGGTCTGTGAATCCGCGCTGCCAGGACGGGGAACTTCGAGGCCAAACGATGCGAAAAACCTCCTTTGACAAGTCCCACCGCACGCTCAATCGTGATGCCCTGGGGAGTCAACAGCAGATGAATGTGGTCCGGCATGACGACGAAGGCGTGCAATTTGTAGTGTCCCTCGCGACGGTACTGTTGCAGGGTCTCCAGAAACAGCTCTGAATTCGCCGCAATCTGAAAGAGCCGGCGGCGATTAAAGGTCGCGCTGGTCACAAAGAACGTTCCCGTCCGGTCAGAACGAGAGGGAATCGACATCCGAGGATTCTAAAACCTGGCGCGGTAAACTAGAGACTGACGATGCACTCCATTCGCGTTGCTACTCCTGCTGATGTCCCTTTGATTTTGGACCTGATCCGCGGTCTAGCCGCTTACGAGCGGGAGCCCGACGCCGTGAAAACGACGGAAGCCGACTTGCTGCGTGATGGCTTCGGCGAACGCCCTTGCTTCGAATGCCTGATCGCCGTGACAGATAAGGGCGAGGCCGCTGGGTTTGCTCTGTACTTCTACAACTACTCCACCTGGCGTGGTCGGTCCGGTATCCATTTGGAAGACTTGTTTGTGCAGCCGCATTTCCGCGGGCAAGGGGTCGGCAAAGCGCTGCTTGCCAGGGTGGCAGCCCGGGCTGCGGAGCAAGGCTGCGTGCGGCTGCAATGGGACGTTCTCGAGTGGAACCAGCCGGCCATCGACTTCTACCAGGAACTGGGTGCACAGTTTCTCGATGAGTGGCGCATTATGCGGGTGAACGATCAGGCGATTAGCGCGCTGGCAAGCCTGGCGCAGGAACCCATCTCTTGAGCCGGATACGCGTGATCGGCGGCGGCCTGGCCGGCCCCGAAGCTGCCTTGATGGCGGCCCGCCTGGGATGCGAAGTCGACCTCTATGAAATGCGCGCCATGGTCGATGGCACGCTACGCTCCACTCCAGCCCATCAGACAGCTGACTTTGCCGAGTTGGTCTGCTCCAATTCGCTCAAGTCAGAAAGTGAAAACACCGCGCCCTGGCTACTGAAGCAGGAAATGCGGCGCGCCGGGTCCGCCCTGCTGGCCTGTGCGGATGCGAGCGCGGTACCCGCGGGCCACGCCCTGGCCGTTGACCGGGTGGAATTCTCCCGCCGGGTGGCGAACGCCATCGAGCAGGAAAGCCGCATCACCGTCCATCGGGAAGAAGTGACCACGCTCGACCCCGGCCAGATCACCATCGTCGCCACAGGTCCACTGACCTCGGCCCCTCTCTGCGCGGAAATTGCACGGCTGACGGGCAGCGGGCAGCTTGCCTTTTACGACTCCATTAGCCCTATCGTAGAAGCCGACTCTATTGAGATGGAGCGGGTCTACTTTGCCGCCCGCTACGATAAGGGCACCGCAGATTACATCAACTGCCCCATGTCGAAGGAGGAGTACGAGCGCTTCTACGAAGCCCTGGTTTCCGCCGAAGCGGTCGAAAGCAAGCAATGGGAGAAGCTGGAATACTTCGAGGGCTGCCTGCCGATCGAGGAATTGGCACGGCGGGGCCGGGAAACACTGCGCTTCGGCCCCATGAAGCCGGTCGGGCTGCGCGACCCGCGGACCGGCAAGGTCCCTTGGGCGGTGGTGCAACTACGCTGCGAAAACCTTCGCGCCGACTCCTACAACCTGGTCGGCCTGCAAAACCACCTGAAATATGGCGAACAGGCGCGCATCCTACGGCTCATCCCCGGGCTGGAGCGGGCCAAATTCCTTCGTTTCGGCCAGATCCACCGCAATACCTATGTGAACGCCCCACGGGTGCTTTCAGAGACTCTCGGCCTGCGGGACCATCCTCGCATTCTGATCGCCGGGCAGCTGTCAGGGGTGGAAGGCTATACCGAATCCATTGCCACCGGGATGCTGGCCGGGTTGTACGCCGCCCTGCAGGCCCAGGGAGAACCCGCGGTAGCTGCGCCACGTCCTACGGCGCTGGGTTCGCTGGTGCACTACATCACTCATGCCGAGGGAAAGACGTTCCAGCCGGCAAACATTACCTTCGATCTGTTGCTGCCGCTGGAAGAGGCGGAGCGCAAGCAGATCCGAGACAAGAAAGAGCGGCACCGGCTGCAATGCGAGCGTGCTTTGGCGCTTTTTGACGCCTGGTGGCAGGTTTTTTCGACGGTTCGCGTCTAAAACACATCCAACCGAATCAGGGGCCGTCCGCCGCTGGCCTTGAATTGTTCAAGCCTTCCATTTAACGTGGTCGTGCTATACGGGCGAACTATCGCCGCCCGCTACGAGGAGATCTATTATGCGTTCGAAACTTAATATCTGGCTCGCACTCGTCGTGCTGGCCCTCGTGCCGGCCCTGGTGGGTGCACAGGACACGACTGCCAAGATCCACGGTCACGCGCAGGACCCGGCCAACGCACCCATCGTCAACGGCTTGGTGATACTCAGCACGGATGGCAAGACGCCGCTGTTCACCTTCACCACCGACGCGAACGGCGACTACAAGGGAGAGGGCATCAAGCCCGGCACTTATTACGTCACCCTCTTTGCCGCACCTGAAAAGGCGATCGACCGGTTTGACAATGTGAAGTTTTCGTCCGGAACGGACACCCTGCAGGACTTTGACCTGAGCCGCGCGGAATACGTAAATAAGATGCCTCCGGAACAACGCAAGGCGCTGGAAGAGGCCAAGAAGAGGAACGCGGAAATCATGAAGGACAATCAGAGCGTCGGCAAGCTGAACGACCTGCTCAAGCAGGCGCGTGCGGATAACTCGGCGAAGAAGTATGACGACGCAGCCACGGCCATGCAGCAGGCCACGTCTATCAAGCCGGACGAATCTATTCTGTGGCTGGAACTGGGCGTTGCGCAGACCGGACAGAAGAAATACGAAGACGCCATGGTTTCGCTTAAGAAGGCACTGGATCTGGATACCAACTCCAAGAAGCCCAAGCCCGAAGTCGAAGCTACCGCCGATAGTACCTTGGGAGAGGTTTACGCGAGCACGAACAAATTTCCCGAGGCCGCCGCGTCTTATGACGCTGCAGCCAAGCTACAGCCGGCGAATGCGGCAATGTATTACTCAAACGAGACCATCGTTCTTAGCCGCACTGGGCAAAGCGATGCTATTGTCGCTGCGGCCGACAAAGCGATCGCCGCTGACCCAACCAAGCCGATCCCATATTACCTGAAGGGACAGGCGCTCATCTCAAAAGCCACCGTCGACCCAAAAACGAACAAGATCACAGCGCCTCCGGGCACAGCGGAAGCATACAACAAGTACCTCGAACTGGCACCCAATGGACCGATGGCGCCGGACGCGAAGTCCGTGCTGGCGGAGATTGGGGAAAAGATCAACACCAAGTACTCCGCCGGGAAGAAGAACTAATCGGCGAGGGCAGTTCAGGTACAATTGCGCTGTCTCTGGGGTCCCCTTTACTAGAACCGGAAGAAACCTGACTTACCGAGGAATGCCATGACGCTGCCAAGTGTGGGCCTCACCTACGCATTCTCCAGCCGGCGTTGCTCAAGCAGGCACCCGATCGCAGTCCTCGGACTAGCTGTTGTAGTAGCACTGCTCACCATACACGGCGGCGACAGGGCCGCGGAAGCCCAGCAGCGGGGCAGTGTCATCAACACGGAGCGCGGACAAGCCGACGCGCACAACGGGAACTACTACGCACTGATCATCGGCATCAATCAATATCCTTCGGGAATGGACCGGTTGCAGACGGCGGTCAACGATGCCAAGGGGGTGGGCCGGTTGCTACAAGCCCAATACGGGTTCCAGGTGGAGTATCTGCTGGACAAGGACGCAACCCGGTTTAAGATTCTCGAGCACATCAAGAAGCTTCGCACCACCCTGGACGAAGACGACAACCTACTGATCTATTACGGCGGTCACGGCTACTTCGACAAGGATGCCGACAAGGGCTACTGGTTGCCGGTGGATGCGGAATCAGCGGCCAGCCCCAACGTGATCATGGCGGACGACCTCACCTCTGAGATCCGCGCGCTGCCGTCGCGGCACGTACTGATCGTGTCAGACAGTTGCTACTCCGGCGACCTTTCGCGCGACGCCCACGAGCCCCCGCCGCCGGTCATACCCACGCCCAGATACCTGCTCAAAGTGCTGCATGCCAAGTCGCGAACGGTGATGGCCAGCGGGGGCGACGAGCCGGTCTCCGACTCCGGAGCCGATGGGCACTCGGTCTTTGCCTTTGCGCTGATCAACGCGCTGCAAAATTATCCAAACCCGGCTTTTTCGGCGGATGAACTGTTTTATGCGTCGATCCGCAATCAGGTTGCCGGGAACTCGAATCAGATTCCGAAGTACACGCACATTCGCAATTCTGGCGACGCCGACGGCGACTTCATCTTTACCCGCAAAGGCGCGCATATCGATATAGCGGCTTCCGGGGAAACCACAGGCTCGCTGACCCGTTCTGCAACCACGGAGACGGCGTCGGTCGAGTCTGCGCCGCCTGAGCCGGTTGCCGGTCCAGTTGCGGACATTCCGAACTACTCAAACGTGAGACCCGTGCCCAGCCACTCCATCAGCGCACAGGACACCACTGCCAAGATCCGCGGTCACGTACAGGACCCGGCCAACGCTCCCATCGTCAATGTCCAGGTGATCCTCAGCACGGATGGTAAGACTCCGCTGTTTACCTTCACCACCGACGCCAACGGCGACTACAAGGGCGAGGGGATCAGGCCCGGCACATATTACGTCACCCTCTTTTCTGCACCTGGAAAAGCGATCGACCGGTTTGACAATGTGAAGTTTTCGACCGCAACGGACACGCTCCAGGATTTCGATCTAAGCCGCGCCGAGTACGTGAACAAGCTGCCTCCGGAGCAGAAGAAGGCGCTTGCGGAAGCCAAGGCGAAGAATGCGGAGATCAGTAAGGAAAACCAGAATGTCGGCAAGCTGAACGATCTGTTGAAGCAGGCGCGGGCAGACAACCAGGCCAAGAAGTACGACGAGGCGGCCACGCTGATGCACCAGGCAACGACCATCAAACCGGAGGCTGCTGTTCTATGGCTGGAGTTGGGCATCGCGCAGACCGGACTCAAGCAGTGGGACGACGCGACGACTTCGCTGAAGAAAGCACTGGATTTGGATGCCACCTCAAAGCACCCCAACCCGGAAATCGAAGCAGCTGATAATAACGCTTTGGGCGAGGTTTACGCGGATTCTAACAAGATTCCCAACGCCACTGCCTCCTATGACGCTGCAGCTAAATTGCAGCCTGCCAATGCGGCTATATACTACACCAACGAAACCATTGTTCTCAGCCGCACCGGGCAAACCGACGCCACCATCGCAGCTGCGGATAAGGCGATTGCGGCGGACCCGAACAAGCCGATTCCTTACTACCTGAAGGGACAGGCGCTGATCCAGAAAGCCACGGTCGATCCCAAGACACAGAAGATCGTCGCTCCTCCGGGCACGGCGGAAGCATACAACAAGTACCTGGAACTGGCACCCAACGGACCGATGGCGCCAGTAGCGAGGTCGGTGCTGGCGGAGATTGGGGAGAAGGTCAACACCAAGTACTCCGCCGGGAAGAAAAACTAATCGGCGGTTGCAATGAGTTAAAAGGGGCGCCGGCTTACCGGCGTCCCTTTGTTTGTCTGGAGGAAGCTTGCCTGGTCAGGCTCCATCCCGGGTGGTGAGCTATGCGGAAGCCAGCCGGATCGTGCGTGAACATGCCGATCGCGTGGCGCCTTCGCGTGCTGCGCAGCTTGTGGGGCTGCTTTCTACCCTCGGCATGGTATTGGCGGAGCCGGTTCAAGCCGACCGTGACCAGCCTCCGTTTGCGCGCTCGACCCGCGACGGATTTGCCTGCCGCGCGGCGGACCTGGAAGGCGGCGCACCTGTCGAGGTCATTGGTTCCCTTCGCGCGGGCGATGCGGCGGCGATCGAGGTGACCGCCGGCAAGGCGGTGGAAATCATGACTGGGGCGCCGGTCCCCGCCGGCGCCGATAGCGTGGTCATGGTGGAGCACGTCGAGCGCGAGGCCGACAGGCTGCGACTCGCCCCTGGGCGCAGCATCGCGCCCGGCGAAAACATTGTCCCCAGGGGAGCCGAGGCGCGCGCCGGAGCGGTGATCGTGACCGCAGGCACGCGCCTCTTTCCCGCACAGGTCGCGGCGGCCGCGGCATGTGGCGCCGCGCACCTCAGCGTGTATGCCCGGCCGCGGGTTGCGATTGTCGCCACGGGAGACGAACTCGTCGAGGTGGACCAGCAACCGCTGCCGCAGCAGATTCGCAACTCCAATAGCTACTCGCTGGCGGCTCAGGTGGTGGCGGCTGGAGCCGAGCCAGTGAGGCTCCCGATCGCGCGTGATGAGCGACGGCATCTTGAAGCCATCATCCGCACTGCGCTCGAGAGTGATCTGCTGCTGCTTTCCGGCGGCGTCTCGATGGGAAAGTACGATCTGGTGGAGGAGGTTCTGCTTTCGCTGGGGGCAGAGTTCTTTTTTACCGGAGCGCTGATCCAGCCCGGTAAGCCAGTGGTGTTTGGAAAGCTGGGAGAGCTTTATTTCTTCGGGTTGCCTGGCAACCCTGTATCTACCATGGTTACATTCTCGCTGTTTGTCGAGCCGCTGCTGGGCGCGCTCTGCGGCGATACGGGCCGGGAAGCCCGTTTCGCGCAGGGCGCTTTGGCCAGTGATGTTCACGTCAAAACCGGCCTGACGCGGTTTCTGCCGGCCAGGCTTGGCTCCGATTTGACCGTGGAGCCGGTCAGCTGGCAGGGCTCCGGCGATCTATCGAGCACCAGCCGGTCCAATTGTTTTCTTGTGGTTCCCCCCGACCGCCCGCTGCTGGCTGCTGGTGAGACGGTTACGATCCTGCTAGCCTAGCGGGACCATGGAAAAACTCTCCCATTACGACGACGAAGGCAGCGCGCACATGGTCGACGTTAGCGGCAAAACCGCCACCCGGCGAGAGGCTGAAGCCTCGGCGTTTGTTGTGCTGTCGGACGCGGTGCTGGCCGCTTTACCGCAAAACCCAAAGGGTGATCCGCTCCAGGTGGCGCGCTTTGCGGGCATTCAGGCGGCCAAACGCACGGCTGACCTGATTCCCATGTGCCATCCGCTGCCGTTGAGCTTTATTGATGTGTCCGCGACTGTGGTTGCCGGTGGTATAGAGATTCACAGCACGGCTGCGACCGTCGCCGGCACTGGCGTTGAAATGGAGGCACTGACGGCAGCAGCAGTGGCCGCGCTCACCATCTACGACATGTGCAAGGCGATGGACAAGTCGATTGCGATTCGCGAGATTGTCCTGGTGCGCAAATCGGGAGGCAAGAGCGGCGACTACAGCCGCTGAAAAATTCTAAGAGTGCGACGAAACCGCCCTCAAGGGCTTTAGAGCGTGTGTGAGTACTCGGGAAAGAACCGCAGGTCCCTCCACTACGCTTCGCTCCGGTCGGGATGACAATTGTGTTGAGTCCGCAAGAGCTTCAGGGTGGAATACTTGA
>Ga0302325_10000680_pt1 | contig 91433 bp, 87 predicted proteins | sample Palsa_T0_2_FD_201948 | JGI IMG/M metagenome (GOLD analysis project Ga0302325, IMG submission 201948) | Peat permafrost microbial communities from Stordalen Mire near Abisko, Sweden - Palsa_T0_2 | ecosystem: Environmental > Terrestrial > Soil > Palsa > Peat permafrost | place: Sweden: Abisko...
ACTCACGGCGCTGCGCCCGTGTCGGCCTTCAGACCCGCCGCCAGGATACCGGCCACCGCGCACACCTCATCGTTGTCGGAGGTGTCGCCGGAAATGCCCACCGCCCCGACCAGCGCGCCGGCGGCTTTGGCGGTGGCGATGGCCGGCCGGCCGCTGGAAGCGGCATCCTCGCGCTTGAGCGCTACCGCGTGTCCGCCGGCATCGAGGACCACGACGCAGAGCGGCGAGAACGAGCGGCGGCGAGCTTCGGCAAGGGCCTCATCGACGATCTTGCCGGCCTGGGCGAGTGACAGTGACCCCATGCGTTGACCTCTGCAGCGAAAGCCAGGGCGCGAGTCTACTAGTCGGCATCATCCAGCGTCCGCAGGAACGCCGCGAGGTCAACAATTTCGGCCGACGTCAGCGCCGGAGCCTGACCGCGCGCGCGGTTCAAGGGGCCATCCGAAGTGTCCACATTCGACCGGTACACCCTCGGCAGATCGTCGAACCGGCGGACGCGGCCGTCCTGGGTCGGATACCAGCGTTGCGGCGCCGTGTCGCGTTCGACGTAGAAGTGCAGCACCTCTTCGAGCGTGGTGAAGCGGCCATTGTGAAAGAACTGCCCGCGACGCGCCGCATTTCGCAGCGTCGGGGTTTTGAAATAGCCGCAGTAAGCGGTCTCGGCCTGCAGATCGTGACGCCGTGGACCGCACAGTCCCAGATCATAGAAGCGCGGATCGGCATTCGCCGCAAGCTTGCGGTTACGCGGCACCCCGAGCGCGTGATAGGCGTAGTCGGTGAAATCCGGCGCGCGGCCGCCGGCGCCCGGGGAGTTCGGATGGCACTCGGCGCAATTGCCCTTACGGGGGTCCGTAAAGAGGCTCAGGCCCCGCAGCTCCTGATCGGTCAGGACCGCGCTGCCGGCGAGATACGCATCGTAGCGACTGCTGTAGGGATGAAAGCTTAGGTCCTGCAGCTCGAATTGCTCGACCGCCAGGGCAGCAGCCGCGACCGCCTGCCGTGGTTGTTCGAACAGTCGCTCGCCAAAGAGCTGCCGCAGCTGCACCGCGTAAGGCGCGCGCTGCAGCCGCTGCGCGAGTTCGGGCAGGTTGCGGTTGCCCATCTCGGCCGCATCGAGCCATGGAATCAACGCCTGCGCGTGCAGGCTGTCGGCGCGGCCATCGAGCATGAACCCACCCGCCGCACCCTCATCCTCGAGTTCATTGCCGTGATCAACGTAGTAGTGACGCGTGAATCGCGGCGTCGCTTCGAGATATCGCAGTGACGGCACCGTGCGCAGCGGCGGCCGGTCGAGCCGCTCCCCGCCGCGCGGCGCGGCGCCTCCCCCGGGCGAACTATAAGCATGCGACGGACTGTGGCAGCTCGCACACGAGAGCCGCCCCGAGGCCGACAGGCTCGGATCGAAGAAAATCTGCTGGCCGAGCTGCGCCGTATCGCTCAACGCCGGTGGTGTCGCCGCCGCCGCACACGCCGGTGAGCCCGGCGCAACGCACAGCGCGGCGTACAACGCGGCGTACAACGCGGCGCCGGCCCATGCCGCTGCTGCCTGCGTGTTCATGCACTCTGCCTCAGAAATCGAACAGCGTCGTCAGGTCGCCGATGGCCGGTGAATTGCGCGGGCGATACGGATCATCGGCGTCGGTCAGAGGATTGGGCAGGTTGTCGCGGCTGCGCGTCGAGAGCGTATCGAGGCGCCAGTTGCGCTCGATGAATTTGAGAATCGAGGCGTGATCGTTGTAGGTGTGATCGACATGGCCATGTCGCGCGAATGGGGAAATCACCAGCAGCGGCACACGCGGCCCATCGCCGAAGAAATCGATCATCTGGATGTAACCGGAATCAAAATATCCCCCGCCCTCATCGGTGGTCGCGATGATGGCCGCGTGCGACCACAGCCGCTGGCGGCGCTGCACGCGCTGGACGATGTCGTGGACCAGATTTTCGTAGCTGGCCACTTCCGAAAAGCCGGGGTGACCGCTTTCGCGCGCCTTGGGCACGACGAAGGACACGGGCGGCAGGGTGCCGTGTTCGAGGTCGCGATAGAAGCTGCTGAGGCCCTGGATCCTGGACTTGAGTTCCGGCCGCGTCATGACCCCCTCAGAGGCCATCAGTGGATCGCCATCGGGGTTGTACTGCACGCGCCGCGCCGCTTCCAGCGACAGATGTAGCGTGCGCATCTCGGTGCGCAGGTCCGCCGCATCGCGCGCGCCGATGTACCATTTCCAGCCCACGCCGCGCCTGGACAATGCCTCGGCGATGGTCGGCACGGTCTGCGGCGGATAGGTGTAGTTACGCGGACCCAGCGGTTGCGGATGCCCGTCCAGGTCGTAGCCCGGTGTCAGGTTGTTCACCAGGTAGTAGTGTTCCGGCTCGCAGCGGCTGGCGATGCGCCTGGCATCGAGTGCATCCACGATAGCCGCGACACCGGGGCTGTCGCGATCCGAGCAATTGACGTACGAGCCGCCCTGGTAGCCGTCGCGCCGATAGAAGTTTTCGGTGCCGGCCACCGCATCGGGATTCTCGATCAGGTTCTCCGGCGGCACCGCTGCACGTCCCGCTTCGTTGTAGAACGGCGCATCACCGGTGACCAGCATGAAGAAATTCATGGCCGTGCCACCCATCATCGGCTGGTGATAGTTGTCACTGAGCGCGTAGCGATCGGCAAGGCCACGCAGGTAACCCGCATCGCCTGAAGCCATGTTGAGAAAGCCCATGAGCTCCCCGCCTTGCCCGGTCGAGGTGCTGGTCACCCCGCTGGTGTCGCCGCCCATGCCTACGGTAAGGGCCACCCAGGCGAACAGATCCGGCGTGCGATTCTCGATGCCGCATTGCTGCCACATCTGAAAGAATCGGTGCACCGGATCGCCGGCGGCACCCGAAAGCTGTGCCGTGGAGCTCGCAAAGTCCGGTGGTGACCCTTGCTTGGGGTAGGGAATGAAGCGCGAGAGCGGAAACGGCCCGCTGGGCTGTCCGGCCGGAATGCGTTCGTCCACGCCGTTGCCCAGATCGTGAAACTGCGCATCGGAGACGCCGATGAGCGTAGGCCGCGGCAGGCTGTCATAGACGGCCGCGCGCTCAAGGTCGATCGAGTAATGGGATCCGGACTGCGCCCTGCGCTGCACGGCCAGCCCGAAATTCGGACCCGGGCTGCCATCTGCCAGCACGATGCCTTCCGATAGCAGATTGTCGATGCGCTGCCCGGGTGCGGGCTGGTAGGTGGCGAACACGGCGTCGAAGGTCTGGTTCTCGCCGATGATGACGATCAGGTGCTCGATGGGTGTGGTCGGAGCCGGCGAACTCAAGGTTCCCGCAAACGTCGGCAACGGCATGGCGAGCGCGGCGACGAGCGCGACGCGCCGGCAGATCATCCCGCGTCGAGCTCCGGCATCACCGAGGTTTCTTCGGCGATCATGGCTTCCAGGCGCTCGAGGTCGGGTACCAGCGGGGTTTCATTGAGCATGCGGATCTGGCACAGCACCGGTGAGCGCTCAGAGAAGCTGCGCGAGTGATCGGGCCGCACGACATCGTTACTCACCCGCACCAGTTGCGGAAATCCCTGCGAGACGATGCCGAAGAATCCTGCATCCAGTCGGCCACCGATGGCATGAAACACGACCACACGCGAGCGCCCTCCGGTGGGCGGGATCGCCTGCCCGCAGGCGCATTCGAAAGAGATCAGTGGCAGCGAACGCGCGTTCCAGTTGACCAGCCCGAGATACCACGGCGGCGCGCCTTCCATCGGCGCCGGAGTATGAAAGCCGATCACTTCGGCCACGCAGGCGCGCGGCACCAGCAGGCGTGAATCTGCCAGCGGGATCAGCAGACTGTAGATTTCCGCGATCCGCTCGCTCATCGGCTGGAACCGGAAGCCATGGCCCCGCTGCGGCGCAGGGCCACCAGTGGTGTGATCGCATCGAGCAGCTGACTCTCCTGGTAGGGCTTGCCGAGGTAGTCGTCGACGCCGAGTTCGATTGCGCGGGCGCGATGTTTTTCCCCGACACGCGAGGTGATCATGATGATCGGCACATCGCGCAGACGCGGATCGCCGCGCACATGGGCGGCCACCTCGTAGCCGTCCATGCGCGGCATCTCGATGTCGAGCAGGATGATGTCAGGCACGTGTTCGGCCAGCAACGCGACCGCATCCATGCCATCGCGCGCGGTCAGCACCCGCATGCCGTTGCGCTCGAGCAAGCGCTGCGTCACGCGCCGCACCGTGATCGAGTCATCGACCACCAGTGCGAAGGTGCGCCGATCGGTCTTGTCGCGGCTGACGGTTGGCGCGGCACGTCCGCGCCATTCGGCGCGCACCAGCGCACCGATGTCGAGAATCACCACGATGCGCCCATCGCCGAGGATGGTGGCGCCGGAGATGCCGCGGATGCTGGAGATCTGCGGCCCGACGGGCTTGACCACAATCTCCCGACTGCCGATCAATTCATCCGCGACCAGCCCGGTGGAGTGCTCGCCCGCGCGAACCAGTACGATCGGAATCGTGACGTCCTGCTCGGGCAGCGGCGACGCTTCCATTCCGACATACAGCGCCAGCGGCTGGAGCCGGTATTTCTGTCCACCGTGTGCGAAGCTCGGGGCGTCGGCGCGCAGATGCGTCTCGACTTCGGCGCGCGGTACGCGCACCACGCCTTCCACCGTCGGCAACGGCAGCGCGTAGAACTCGTCGCCCGTGCGTACCACCAGCGCATGGCTGATGGCGAGCGTGAAAGGCAGGCGGATCGTGAAGCGCGATCCGCGTCCCGGTGTGCTCTCCATGTGCAGCGCGCCACCGAGCTTCTTGATCTCCACCGCGACGACGTCCATGCCGACGCCGCGCCCGGCCTGCTGCGTCAGCGTGCCGGCGGTGGAAAATCCCGGCTCGAGCACCAGCTGCATGACATCCTCATCCGACAGCTCCTGGTCCGGACGGATGAGCCCGAGCTCGAGTCCCTTGGTGCGGATGGCGCGCAGGTTCATGCCCGCGCCGTCGTCGGTGACTTCGACGATGACCTCGGCGCCCTCGCGCCGCAGGTTCAGGTGAATGTGTCCGGTCTCATCCTTGCCGGCCGCGCGGCGCACACCCGGCAATTCGATGCCGTGCACGACGGCATTGCGCAACATGTGCTCGAACGGCGGCATCATGCGCTCGAGCACCTGGCGATCGAGTTCGCCGGAGGCGCCATCGACCACGAGCTCGGCGCGCTTACCGGTCTCGGCGGCGCTCTGGCGCACGATGCGCGCGAGCCGGGGCACGTGCCGCTGCATCGACACCATGCGCGTGCGCATGAGGCCGTTCTGCAGTTCCGTGACTGTGCGGGATTGCTGCTGCAGCAGGTTCTGCGCCTCGCTGATCAGGTTCTCGAGCAGACCCTGGATGCTGCCGACATCGCTGGCTGATTCGGCCAGGGCGCGCGAGAACTGCTGAATCGACGAGTAGCGATCCATTTCCAGCGGATCGAAGTCGTGACGCTGGGTGATGTCCTTTTCGTGCCGATGCAGGATCTGCGCCTCGGTCTCGATCTCGAGCTTGCGCAGCTGCTCCTTGAGGCGCGTGACGGTGCGTGAGAGCTCACCCAGGTTGAATTCAATGGAGCCCAGCTGCTGCTCCAGTCGCGCACGCGCGATGCTCACCTCTCCGGCGCTGTTTAGCAGCTCATCGAGCAGCTCGGCGCTGACGCGCGCCATCTCCACGCGATCGGAACTGGCCACCGGCTCGCGCCCCGGCGGCAGCGGCGCCACCTGTGCCGGCGTTTCTGCCGCTGCAATCGAGGCCGCCGGTGCGGCCGGCACTGGTGGCAGTGATGGCAGTGGTGGCAATGGCTGTGGATCGATGTGAGCGAGCGGCGGCTCGCCCGACGCCATCACCTCGAGCGCCTCGGTCATCGGCTCCTGCGCCTGTGCCTCGAACGGCGCGGGGATATCGAACGGCGCGGGGATATCGAGCGGCGCGGGGATATCGAGCGACTGTGAGGCTTCCACGGGCGCAAGTCCCGGCGGTGTCTGGAAGCGCAGCGATGTTTCATCGCCGGACGCCTGCTCGAACGGCATCGACTGCTCGAACGGCAGCGACTCGGCGTGTGGGTCTTCTTCGAATAGTGATTCGACAGCGAAGGCCTCATCGGTCGCCAAATCGGGCACCGCGTCGGCGGCACTGATCGTTTCGGCGGCCGGAGGCGCCGGCGGCTCAACGAATTCGGGCATCTCTGCAGCAGGCATCTCCGCAACAGGTGCCTCCGCAACAGGTGCCTCTGCAATAGGCGCCTCTGCAATAGGTGCCTCCGGAGCGGGCATCTCTGCAGTGGGCATCTCCACGGCGAACGCCGGCGCGGTGCCGCCGGCTGCCTGAATGCGCGCGATGAGCGCCGGCGCGCCGATGGCGGGCCGGCTATCGGCGATCGCATCGCGCATTTTTGACAGCTCGTCGAGTGCCTGCTGTGCCAGCAGACGCGCGCTCTCGTCGGCATTGGCCTGGCCGTTTTCGATGCGCGTGATCAGGCTCTCGAGCTCGTGCGACAACTCCCCCATGGGGCCGATACCCGCCATGCGCGCGCCGCCCTTGAGTGTGTGCAGGGGACGGCGCAGTGCTGCGGCCTGTGAGCTGTCGTGGGGGGCAGCGTTCCACGACTCGAGCGCGGTTTCAGCCGCGTCGAGCAACTCCACTGCTTCCTCGCAAAAGATCGCGGCGATCTCGGGATCAAAATCCATGACCCGAGTTTCCTCGGGCGCCGGCGCCGGCGCCGCTACGGCAGCCACCGGGGGCGGCGGCGGTGGTTCTAGTGGTGGCGACGGTGGCGGTGGTGGTTCCTGCAGCAATACCTCTGCCACCTGCGTCTCGGGCAACTGCAGACCGACGCTGCTCATTTGCGTGATATCGGTGGCTTCGATGATGCGGCGATCGAGGTCGAGCTCCGCCCGCGCGATGCGCGCGCGCAGCGTGTCGTGTACGACGTAGAAGAAGCCCGTGCCTTCATCGAGATTCCCAGCCACGGTCTCCATGGCCTTCATGCATTCGGCGAGCAGAGTCAGGTCGGATGCATCGATGCCGACGCCGCTGTCGTAAGCCTTGCGCAGCCAATGATTGAGGGGCTCGGCGAGGCGCATGCCGTGGCGCGCCTCCGCCATGGTGGAGCTGCCGAGCAGCGTATGGCAGGCGCGATAAATCTCTTCGGGCAGCACATGCGGTGCCGGGAGCCGCTGTTCGCGAGTGATCCAGCCGCGCACGGCAGCGACGTGGCTCGAGGTCTCGCGGGCATAAATCTCGCGCAGCGCCGGATCGGCCTGCTCATCCTCGGCTGCCGGCAACTCGGGGACGATGCTTACCTCGGCAAAAAGCGGCGCCTCTATGAGCGGCTCGACGGCGGCCGGCTCAGCCACCGACGGCTCGGCGACCACCGGCGGCGGCAGCTCGGCTGGAGGCAACGGCGACTCCGAAGCGGTCACCGGCATCATCGAGTCGGGCGGAAATGCCGGCGGCATTTCCCGGCTGGCCTCGGCCGGTGCCGGCACGGCTGGCGCCGGATCGCGACCGCTGGCCAGCGCGTGGGCGCGCGCGGCCAGGCGCGACACGTCGGTCCGCCCGCTGTGCCCGGATTCCAGGTCCGCCACCAGCGCCGGCAGCACGTTGACCGCGGCGCGCAAGGTTTCGAGCACCGGCAAGGATCGCTGCTGCGTGCCATCGAGAATCCGATTCAGCAGATTTTCGATGGCCCACGCGAATTCGCTCAGTGCGCGCGCGTTCACCATGCGCCCGCTGCCCTTGAGCGTGTGGAAGGAGCGGCGCACGGTCTGCAGCGGGTCGGATTCCAGCGGATTGTGGTCCCAGATCGGGAACTGCTGGCGAATCCTGGCCACCTCCTCCGTAGCTTCATCGACGAACAGGCGGATCAACTCCGGATCCGGCGTGGTATTCGACAGCACTGAGCGATCGTCGGCCGCCGCCGCCAGTACCGGGGGCTCGGAAACTGCCATGCGGCGCAGTTCGGTCGAATCCGCGTTCGCAGCAGGGGGCGCTATCAGCAGCGTGCGCGTGTAGGCTGCCGCGGCGCCATCGGCCGGACCGACGGTGGGCAGCACGCGCTCAGGAGCGTTCGCCAGCGCATCAAGGCAGGTGCGCGCGTTGTCGAGCATGTACCACGGATCGCTGCGCCCGGCCTGCAGCGTCTCGATGTAGTACTCCAGGCTGACGATCGCATCGGCCAGCCGGTCCAGATAATCCGGCGCCAATGCCACGCCACCAGGCTGCATGACGCGCTTGAGATGCTGGGTAATCTCTTCGATGATTTCCACGGCGCGCGACTTGCCAAGCATCAGCAGCCCGGCCTTGATGCCGCGCATGAGCTCGGGCCAGCTGTCGAAACCGGCCGCATCGAGCGTCCCGCCGACATTCTGCGCAACGTATTCCTTGATGCGCGCGAGATTGACCACACACTCGCGCAGCACCGCGCCCTGTACCTGGTGGAAATCCTGGTCCTGCGACTCGGCCTCGCCCTCGCTGCCGTCGGCTTTCTTGCGCGGCAGGATCAGCCCGACGAGCTGATCGTCGAGGTGATCTTCGACATTGATGAGCGCGGCGGCCACCTGCACCAGCGCGGCCTCTTCCCCGCCTTCCCGGCCGGCGACGATTCCCTCGAGCCGCTTGGTGGCTTCCTGCACGCGACCGCGCAGCTCGCCCAGTCCCAGCACACCGAGCGTGTCGCCGATCTTTTTGAGCAGCACCACCTGGGGACCGAGCTCTTCAGGCTGTCCCCCGCCGCGGCGCACGAAGATATCCAGCACATCCTTGACCTTGGACAGGTCTTCGCGGATTGCCGCGGCCACCGTGTGCATGAGCTTGATCGAAGGCGCGGAGAGATTTTCGCGCTCCTGCTCGATCGATTCGTCGACCGGCAGCAACTCGGCCAGCCGGAAGGAGGCGCGCACGGCCGCCACGCGCGGCCCACCGCTGGTCGCGCGCGCCACGTAATAGAGGAGGTTATTCAGCAGTTCCACGGGCGGGCTCTGCGCATAGCGCGCCTCACCCCACTCGAACAGACGCTTCATCTCGCGGTCGGCCAGCCCGAGTAGCCGCTTGAGCGAGATGCTGCTTTCGACTCCGTTCTCGCGCATTGCCTCGATCAGCGCGCCCACCACCCACCACAGCTGGAATACCGGCTGCTGAGTGGCCACCTGTTCGAGCCGGGCGGAAACCGCCGACATGATCTCGAGGTTCTGCTCCGGGCGCTCACCCCGGATCCAGCCGATCAGGCCGGTCTGAAAACGTGCCCGCAGCCGTCGCGCCCACTGCGAGGCAGTGAGCGGCGGCTCGCCGGGCGCCGGTGCGGCGGGCTGCGCCTGCCGGTCCGACTTGAGGTTCAACAACAACAGCGTGCCTTCCGAAAGCAGCGCACTGCCGCGCACGGCGCGCAAATCGTTCAGCAGCGGCAGCAGCACCAGCGCCAGATCGCGACCGCCGGCCAGCACGCGCTCCAGGTAGCCCGGCAGCTGCACCATGGCGCGCATCAGCGCATCGAGCGCCTCGGCCTGGTTCTTGCGCTCCTGACCAAGACTGATCAGGTAGCGCGATACCTGTTCCATCTCCTCGGCGAGCAAGGCGGCGCCGTAGATTTCCAGCACCCGCAACGCACCCTGCACCAGGTGCAACTCGAAGCGAACCCGCTCGAGCATCGCGGTGCTCTGTGGCTGCTCGACGTGCGCCTCGAGCGCCACCCGGCCTTCACCGAGCGCCACGCTGATTTCGCGCGCTACCGTCTGCAGCGTTTGCGTCGCCAGCTCAGTCATGCGTTACGAGCCGAGTGCCTTGATCTTGGATCCAGAAAAAGAATTCGTCGCATTGGCACCAGTCGCGGACGGCGATTTCGCCGTCGCGGCAATGCCGGAGGACGCGCCGCTGAGGCTGGCACTGAGGCCACTTGCAGCCGCAGTCATGCTGCTGCTGGTGCCCATGCGATGCATGCCGGTGGTATCGGAACTCCCCGGCAGGCGGAAACCGGTGATGGATTTGCGCAGCGCCGCCGACAGATCGGCCAGCTTGACGATAGCCTGCGATGTGGCGCTGGTCGAATCGGCCGACTGGGCGCTGATCTCGCGCAACACCTGCATGTTGCGCGCGATGTTCTGCGCCGCCGAGGATTGACCGCGGGCGCTGGCCGAGATGTTCTGGACCAGGCTCGCGATCTGGTTGGAGACCTGCTCGATCTCCTGCAGCGCGGCGCCTGCGTTCTCGGCCAGCAGCGCGCCGCCGACCACATCCGTGGTGCTGCGCTCCATCGAAACCACCGCTTCGTTGGTATCGGTCTGAATCGTGCGCACCAGCACTTCTATCTGCTTGGTGGCATTGGCAGCCCGCTCGGCCAGCCGCTGTACCTCATCCGCCACCACGGCAAAGCCCCGACCGGCTTCCCCGGCCATCGAGGCCTGGATCGACGCGTTCAGCGCCAGGATGTTGGTCTGCTCGGCGATGTCACTGATGAGCTCGACGATGTTGCCGATCTCCTGCGAGCTCTCGCCCAGCCGCTTGATGCGCTTGCTCGTATCCTGGATGGTCTCGCGGATGGTGTTCATGCCGTCAATCGTACGCCGCACGGCATCGCCGCCCTTGTGCGCGACATCGACCGAATGGCGGGCGACGTCGGCGGCACGTTCGGCATTACCCGAGACCTCTTCGATCGAGGAAGCGACCGCGCCGATCGATTCCGTGGCGGCACCGACCTGCTTGGATTGCGCGCTGCTGGCCCGGGCCAGGTGCGAAGCCAGGGCCTGTGTCTGGCGCGCGGCGCCATCGAGCTGGATGCCCGACTGGCTGATCGTCGTCACCAGCTTGCGCAGGGCCTCCACCGCGTAATTGACCGAATCGGCGATGGCGCCGGTGATGTCTTCGGTCACCGTCGCCTGCACGGTGAGGTCGCCCTCGGCCAGGCTCGACATCTCATCGAGCAGCCGCATGATGGCCTGCTGATTGCGATCGGTTTCGAGGCGCTGCGAGTCTGCGCGGCGCTGCGCCTGCGAGGCGGCTTCGGCCGAGCGCCGCAGATGGGAGAAAAGCACTGCCACCGGCGCGAGCGCGATCGCTGCCACGATGGCCGCAGGCCATGCCGGCAGATGCAGCAGCGGCAGACCGACGCAGGCGGCGGCCGCAATGACGATCAGCACGGCCGCGGCAATCGCGAGCGCTTGAGCGCGGCCGCCGCCGCTGTTGCCCGCGGTGCTCATGCGCTGGCCCCGGTGAACAGCGGATCCTCGAGCAGCGAGCGCAGCCCGATCACGGGCCACTGCTCGTTGCCACGACGGAATGAGCCGGCGATGTAGCGATCGCAATGCACGATGGTGGACGGCACATCGGCGGTAAATTCGGTATCCGAGAAGCGGCGGAACCCGAGTACCTCATCGACCAGCAACCCCGCCGGAATGTCGCGGTGATTGACGACAATAATGCGGGTATTGCGCGATGCGGGCGTCGGCCCGCTGCCGAGAAAGGCCCGCAGGTCGATGATCGGCAGCAGCTGGCCGCGCACGTTCGCCAGTCCGAGAATCCAACCCTTGGCCCCCGGCACGCGGGTCAGCGGCGAGGGGACACCGAGCACCTCGCGGGCTTCTTCACGCGCCACCAGGTACAGCTCCCCGGCCATGCGCAGCGCCACGCCGACCCACTCGCCCGCCTGGCTGGCATCCGCAGCGCTGCTGGCGGTGACGGCGCGACCGCGACGTTCGAGTTCCGCCAGGAGCTCAAACGGCCTGTCGCGAAGGGTCTTAAGCGCTACGCTCTCCTGCATGTCAGGCAGCAAGTGTAGCCTGTGCCTTTTCGACCAGCTGGTCGGGAGACACCGGCTTGATCAAATAGTCGACCGCCCCCTGCCGCAGGCCCCAGGCGCGGTCAGCCTGCTGGCCTTTGGAAGTGACCATGACGATGGGGATGGCGCGAGTCTCAGGATCGTTCAGCAGGGTGCGCGTGGCCTGGTAGCCGTTGACGCCAGGCATGACGATGTCCATGAAGATCAGGTCCGGGCGCATCTGGCGGGCGAGTTTGATGCCTTCGGCCCCATCGACCGCAACGGCCGTGCGATAGCCGTGGCGCTCGAGCGCCTTCTGCATGACATGCACCTCGGTCGGCGAATCGTCGATGATCAGGATCAGCGCCATGGCTTCATCTCCCGACGTGAGACTCGATGGCGCTCAGGAGCTCGTCCTTGGTGAAGGGCTTGGTCAGGTAGTGCTCCGAGCCGACGATGCGTCCGCGCGCGCGATCGAACAGACCATCCTTGGAGGACAGCATGATGACCGGTATCGAGCGGAACACCTTGTTGTGCTTGATCAGCGCGCAGGTCTGGTAGCCGTCCAGGCGCGGCATCATGATATCGACAAACACGATGTCGGGCTGGTGATCGGCTATTTTCGCGAGCGCATCGAATCCATCGACGGCCGTGAAGACCTCACAGCCCTCCTTCGCCAGCAGGGTCTCCGCCGTACGGCGGATGGTCTTGCTGTCGTCGATGACCAGGACTTTGAGTCCCTTCAGATTCGGGCCTGCGCCCGGCGCAATGGCGCCGCGCTCTTCCGCTGTCGATTCCATGTTGCACAGCCCCAAAGTCAGCAAATTCACTGCGCGTTTTAACATATCGGCACACCCCCTGCTATGCCGCCTCCGTCACGTTTCTGAGAGCTCGCATGCGCGTGAGAACATAATCGGCGCGATAAACTGCGTTCTGCGTTGAGGAGAGCCAATGAGACCCAAGTTGAGACTGGCCGTGGTCATGGATCCTATGGCTAAGATCAAATTTGCCAAGGACACGACACTGGGGATGCTGCTGGCGGCTCAGGCGCGCGGTTGGTCGCTGCACTACCTGGAGCAGGCCGACCTGCGGTTGCGCGACGGCGTGGCCGAGGGCAGCGTTCGTGCCCTGACGGTGCGTGCCGACCCTGCCGACTGGTACACACTCGGCGAGCCTCGCGTCGAGCCCCTGGGCGCATTTGACGCCATCCTGATGCGAAAAGATCCGCCCTTCGACATGGAATTCATCTATACCACCTACATCCTCGAGCGCGCCGAGCTGGCCGGCGCACTGGTCGTGAACCGCGCCCGCGGCCTGCGCGACATGAACGAGAAGGTCTACACGGCCTGGTTCCCGCAATGCTGCGCGCCAACGCTGGTAACGCGCGATATCGGCGAGATGGTGGCGTTCGCCAGCCAGCACGGCACGATCGTCTGCAAACCGCTGCATGGCATGGGCGGCCGCTCGATCTTCGTGCTCGCGCCCGGGGACAAGAACTCGCGCGTGGTATTCGAGAATCTGACCCAGGACGGAGCCCATTTCGCCATCGTGCAGAAGTATCTGCCCGAAATCGTGCAGGGCGGCGATGCACGGGTGCTGCTGGTGGACGGTGAACCGGTGCCCTACGCGCTGGCGCGCATCCCGAGCGCGACCGACCATCGCGGCAATCTTGCCGCCGGCGCGCAGGGCGTCGGCCGTCCGCTCAATGATCGCGAACGCTGGCTTTGCCAGCAGATCGGGCCGGCCATGCGCGCTGCCGGCATGCTGTTCGTAGGGCTGGACGTGATCGGCGGCTATGTCACCGAAATCAACGTCACCAGCCCCACCGGCGCGCGCGAGCTCGACAAGCAGTTCCACCTCGACATCGGCGAATTACTCATGGCCGCGATCGAGAGGGCGCGCGCGGCGCGCGCGCGCTGAACCCGTGGCGGCCGCCCCGCAACTGAAACGCGCCCGCACGCTGCTGCCGCTGCGCGAAGGTGCCGCGCCGGTGCGCGACCGGCTGATGGCAATGCTGCTGCTGACCGCCATGCTGCATGCCATCGTGCTGCTGGGACTGAGTTTCACCTCGGGCGGCGCGCTCAGTCCGCCCAAGACGCCCGAGCTCGATGTGATGCTGGTGACCGACGAAGTCCCTGAGGCGAAGTCCAACGAGCGCGCGGCCTACCTGGCACAGCGCACGCAGATTGGCGCCGGCAACACGGACCGGCCGCAGCGTGTCGGCAGCCCGGCCAGCCGCGGTGCCCGCGACACATCGGACCTGGCCCGCAACAGCCCGGGAGACAAGCAGTATCTGGCCACCACCGGCGAGACCCCCGAGATCCGCTACATCGGTGACATCACCCCGGCTGCCGAACCGGCACTGCCGCTGATCATCGGCGACATCGAGGGCAATCCGCGCAGTGGCCGTGGCGATGCGGTGGAGCTGCTGCTCAAAGGCAAGCCCGATGCGCAGCACTGGGTGACGCCGGACACCCGCGCATCCAGGCTGGCGCCGTATCTGGCCGCCTGGAAGCGCAAGGTCGAGCGCGTGGGCACGCTGAATTTCCCGACTGCCGCCCGCAACCGGGGCCTGTCCGGCAGCCCCGTGGTGGAGGTCCAGATTGGTGCCAACGGCAGACTCATCGATGCTACTGTGCGTCGCAGCAGCGGCTTCGGGTCGCTGGATGAGTCTGCCCTGAGCATCCTGAAGCTGGCCAGTCCGTTCGATCCCTTTCCACCTGACCTTGCCGCGGAGTACTCACAGTTGCGCTTCGCCTACCAATGGGATTTCGTCGCCGGGAGTCTGCAAACCGGTGCTGTGACTCTGTCGTCAGATACGGAATCGGGACCTTGAGAGACACGGTGGCTGACCCCATACTCAAACCCATGGGCAATTCCAGTTCACTGGCCAATCAGCTGCTCATTGCGATGCCTTCTCTGGGCGATGGCCATTTCTCCCAGACCGTAGCGCTCGTTTGCGAGCACTCCGACCGCGGTGCCCTTGGCATCGTGCTCAACAAGCCCCTCGGCATGAAGCTGGGCGATGTCATGGCGCAGATGAAGCTCGAGACCGCCGATATCGGCATCAGCGAACAGCCGGTGCTGCGCGGCGGCCCGGTTCATACCGATCGCGGCTTCGTGCTGCATCGCCCGGGCGGCGATTGGGATTCCACGCACCGCATCTCCGATCACGTGCAGGTGACCACCTCGCGCGATGTGCTCGCGGCCATCGCCCGCGGCACCGGTCCGCAGGACGCCTTTGTGGCGCTGGGCTATGCAGGCTGGGAAGCCGGTCAGCTCGAGCGCGAGATGCTCGACAACGCCTGGTTGAGCCTGCCGGTGGATGAGAGCATCGTCTTCGGCCTGCCTTTCGAGGATCGCTGGCAGGCGGCCTGGCAGCTGCTGGGAGTGGACAGCTCCCGCGTGAGCTTCACAGCAGGTCATGCCTAGGGCACACGCCCAGGTCATCCTCGCCTTCGATTTTGGACTGCGTCGCATCGGTATCGCCTCAGGCGATACCGTTAGCCGACGCGCCGCACCCCACAGCGCAGTGACGGTTCCCATGTCGGGCATCGACTGGACCCCCATCGATCGCGCGATCGATGCCTTCAAACCCCATCTGCTCGTGGTCGGCAGTCCGCGGAACGCCGACGGCACGGCGGGCACCTTGAGCGTCGCCGCCGACCGCTTTGCCGCCGCACTCGCCGAGCGTTCCCGCCTGCCGGTGCAGCGTGCCGACGAGTTCGCCTCCTCGCTCGAAGCGGCCGAGGAACTGAAGGCACAGCGCGCCAGTGGCCAACGCCGCCGCCGCGTGCAACGCGGCGACATCGACAGCGCCGCAGCCGCTATCATTCTCGAACGATGGCTGGACCGGGACGCGGGACGGGGACATGGCGATGAAACCTGGAGCGAGGATTGAGCAGCGGCGACCAGACGGCTCATTGCGCCATCTGATCACTCTCGAAGACCTGCGCCGCTCTGAAATCGAATCACTGCTCGAGCGCGCCCAATCCTATGTCGGCGCCATCGGCCAACGTCCCCCGAGCAGCCGGCGCCTGGCCGGCGTCACGATCGCGAATCTCTTCACCGAGCCCTCCACTCGCACGCGCGTCTCATTCGAACTGGCCGGCCGGCGGCTTGGCGCCGAGGTCGTCAATCTCGAGGTGCAGCTGTCCTCGCGCGTGAAGGGCGAGACCATGCTCGACACCATCTTTACGCTGCAGGCGCTGCACTTCGATGTATTCGTCATCCGCGATGCCGAGCCGGGAGTGCTGGCGCTCGTGGCCGCGAATGTCGCCCCGCATGTCAGCGTGCTCTCGGCGGGCGAGGCGCACCTGTCGCACCCGACGCAGGGCCTGCTCGATGCGCTGACCATCCGTCAATTCAAGGGACCGGTGTCCGAACAGTCGATTGCCATCGTCGGCGACATTCGCCATTCGCGCGTGGCGCGCTCGGCCTACCAGATCTTCCGCGCGCTCGAGGCGCGGGAAGTGCGCATCGTGGCGCCCCCCGCGCTCATGCCCGAGGCGGCCGAGTTTGCCGGCGCGTCCCGCTTTGAGACGCTCGAACAGGGTCTTGCCGGGGTCGATGTGGTCATGATGCTGCGGGTCCAGAAGGAGCGCTTTGCGCAGACCGAGATCCCCGACGGCGACGAATATTTCGCGCGCTACGGCCTGAGTGCGGCGCGCCTGCGGCTCGCCTCGCCCAGCGCCATCGTCATGCACCCGCAGCCGATGAACCGCGGCATCGAAATTGACTCAGGAGTGGCCGACGGCCCGCAATCGGTCATTCGCGCGCAGGTCAGCAATGGCGTGGCCGTGCGCATGGCGGTACTCGAGGCCGTTGCGGGCGGGATGCCCGCTTGAGCGCAGCCCCACACCCGGCGAGCGCGCGCACTACCGCACACCGCGGCACCATCCTGCTCGAGCAGGCGCGAGTGCTGGCGCATTCGCACTTCGAGGGCGATCAGCATGTGTTGCGCCTGCACTCCCCGCGCTGCGCCGAGCGCGCCACGCCCGGCAGCTTCGTGCATCTGCGCTGCGCCGCCGAGCTGCCGATGCGCCGCCCGCTGTCGATCATGCGCGCGCAACCGCAGGCCGGCTGGATCGACCTGCTCTATAAGGTCACGGGCGCCGGCACGCAGGCGTTGAGCCGCGCACTGCCCGACAGCACCTTGAGCGTGCTCGGACCCATCGGCGTCGGCTTCAAACCGCATCCGGACCGGCCGCGCGTGCTCGCGATCGGCGGCGGCGTCGGGATACCGCCCATGATTTTCCTGGCCGAGCGCCTGGCCCAGGATGAAGCGACTGCCTGGAAGCCGCTGGTGCTCATGGGCTCCGAGCTGCCCTACCCGTTCCGCGTGCGACCCTCCACCATCCTCGTGCCCGGGATGCCGGATGAGGTCATCGGCGCCATGCCCCTGCTCGATGACATGGGCGTCCCCTCGCGATTGGCGACGCAGGCGGGCTTCCCGGGTTGCTACGACGGCTACGTCACCGAGCTGGCGCGCGCGTGGCTCGCGGCGCGCTCACCCGCACAGATCGGCGAGACCGAAATCTTCGCCTGCGGCCCGACGCCCATGCTCGCCGCCACCGCGCGACTGGCGCGACAGTTTAGCGTTCCCTGCCAGGTAGCCCTGGAGGAATTCATGGCCTGTGCCGTGGGCGGCTGCGCCGGTTGCGCCGTGGCCGTTCGCACCGCCACCGGCACCGCCATGAAGCGCGTCTGCGTGGATGGGCCGGTGTTCGATGCCGCGACGGTGTTCTAATCGGTGTTCGATCAGTGAGTGCGCGGCGGGTTGTTAGCCGAAGTTGATCTTCGCTTCCAGATTGCTGCGTGAATCGGCGTGCGAGAGGGCTTCCTCGAGGCTGATGCGGCCGCTCTTGTAGAGCCGATGCAGCGCGGTGTCGAAACTGCAGACGCTGTTGTCGCCGCTGCGCATGATCGATTCCTTGATGCCGGTGACGTCGCCGCGCTTGACCAGCTCGGAGATGTGCGGCGTGTTGAGCATCACTTCCATGGCCGCGACGCGCTTGCCGTCGGTGCCCATGACCAGCCGCTGCGCCAGAATCGCGCGCAGATACTGCGATAGATCGAGCGTCACCTGCTTGTGCTGGTCCAGCGGGAACATGTTGATGATGCGATCGAGCGTCTCGGCGCAATTGTTGGCGTGCAATGTGGCGAGCACGAGGTGGCCCGTGCCGGACAGATTGATGGCCGCCTGCATGCTCTCGCGGTCACGAATTTCGCCAATCAGGATCACGTCGGGCGCCGCGCGCATGACGCCGCGCAACGCGCGGTCATAACTCTTGGTATCGAGGCCCACCTCGCGCTGATTGATGATCGAGCGCTTATTGCTGTGCAGGAACTCGATCGGATCCTCGATCGTCACGATGTGATCCGAGACCGATTCGTTGCGGTGATTGATCATCGCCGCGAGCGTGGTCGATTTGCCCGAGCCGGTCGAACCGACCACCAGCAGCAGCCCGCGCTTGGCCATTGCCAGGTCAATCAGTGTTTCCGGCAGCCCGAGGCTGTCGAGCCGCGGCATGTCGGCGGTGATGTAGCGCAGCACCATGGCCGGGTAGCCGCGTTGCATGAAGATAGCGACGCGGAAGCGACCCAGGCCCGGTTCGGAAAGCGCAAAGTCGATCTCCAGCTCGCGCTGGAAGTAGACGATCTGCTCCGGCGTCATGAGGCCAAAACAGATGGTGCGCACGGCTGCCGGCGGCAGCACCTGCTTGTTGATCGGAAAGATCTGGCCCTGGATCTTGATCTTGATGGGCGCGTTGGAAGTAAAAAACAGGTCCGAGGCGCCGCGATCCACCATCAGTTTGAACAGTGGTTTGGTGTTCAAGGACGGCTGCGTATCAGTACCGGTGATCTCAAGCGGGTCGGCTGCCATGGGTGTAACTTTAGAATCCACTGCCTAGAAATTCTTGCCCTGCTGGGCGTCTTCGGCGATCTGCAGATCATCCCCGGTCTCGATCGGCTTGTTTTCCCGTTTGCTCTCGAGCTTGACGCGCAGCCGCAGCTCGTTCTTCGAGTCGGCGTTTCTCAAAGCGTCTTCGTAGGAGATGTGGCCCTGCTCGAACAGATCGAACAGCGCCTGGTCGAAGGTCTTCATGCCGACGCGGGTCGAGCGCGCCATGACCTCTTTGATCTTGGCGACCTCGCCGCGGAATATGAGGTCCTGGATCAGGGGTGAATTGAGCATAATTTCCATCGCCGCGATACGTCCGCTGCCGCTCTCGCGGGGTATCAGCCGTTGCGAAATCAGGCCGCGGATATTGAGCGACAGATCCATGAGCAGCTGCTCGCGGCGCTCCTCGGGAAAGAAATTGATCATGCGGTCGAGAGCCTGGTTGGAACTGTTGGCATGTAGCGTCGCGAGCACCAGGTGTCCGGTCTCGGCGAACTGAATGCAGTATTCCATGGTCTCGCGGGCGCGGATTTCGCCGATCAGGATCACATCGGGCGCCTGCCGCAGGGTGTTCTTGAGCGCCGCCTCCCACGAATCGGTATCGACACCGACTTCGCGGTGCGTAACCACGCAGCCCTTGTGCGGGTGCACGTATTCGACCGGATCCTCGATGGTGACGATGTGGCCGCGCGTCTTGTCGTTTCGATAGCCGACCATCGAGGCCAGAGTGGTCGACTTTCCCGAGCCGGTGCCGCCGACGATGATCACCAGGCCGCGCTTGGACAGCACCACCTCTTTGAGAATCGGCGGCAGGTCCAGTTCTTCGAAAGTGGGGATCTTGGCGTTGATGACGCGGATGACGCAGCCCACGTGGCTCTGCTGCACGAAAGCGCTGACGCGAAAGCGGCCGATGCCCGGCGGCGCAATCGCGAAATTGCATTCCTTGGTGGCGTCGAATTCCTTGGTCTGCCGGTCATTCATGATGGCGCGCACCAGGATGGCCGACTGTTCCGGGGTCAGCGCGCGCTCCATCTGGGGGCGGATCTCGCCATCGACCTTGATCGCCGGCGGAAAATTCGCCGTGATGAAAAGATCCGAAGCCTGCCGCTCAACCACACGCTTGAGCAGCTCCTGCATCAGCTTGATGCCCTGTTCGCGATCCATAACTTGCGTCCTGTCCTGCATCCGTGTGCGGCCGCGGCACTCCAGCCGTTACAGGGCGTCCTTGTTCTGCGCCTTGAAGCGGGCTTCTTCCTTGCTGACGATTCCCTTGGAAACCATCTCCGTGAGGCACTGATCGAGCGTCTGCATGCCCGAGGACTGCCCGGTCTGGATCGACGAGTACATCTGCGCGATCTTGCCCTCGCGGATCAGGTTCCGGATGGCCGGTGTGCCGATCATGATCTCGTGCGCGGCCGCGCGGCCGCCGCCGGTGCGCTTGAGCAGCGTCTGCGAGATCACCGCGCGCAGCGATTCAGACAACATCGAGCGCACCATGTCTTTTTCCTCGCCGGGAAACACGTCGACGATGCGGTCGATGGTCTTGGCGGCGGAGCTGGTATGCAGCGTGCCAAACACCAGGTGGCCGGTCTCGGCCGCCGTCAGTGCCAGGCGGATGGTTTCCAGGTCGCGCATTTCGCCGACCAGCACGATGTCCGGATCCTCGCGCAGCGCCGAACGCAGCGCTTCGCTGAAGCCGAGCGTGTCGCGTTTGACTTCGCGTTGATTGATCAGGCAGCGCTTGGATTCGTGCACGAACTCGATCGGGTCCTCGATCGTGATGATGTGATCGGGCCGATTGTCGTTGCAGTAGTCGATCATTCCGGCCAGCGTCGTGGATTTGCCCGAGCCGGTTGGGCCGGTCACGAGCACCAGGCCGCGCGGCAACATGCACAGGTCGCGGAAGATCTTAGGCGCCTGCAGATCATCCAGGCTGAGGATGGCTGAGGGAATATTGCGGAATACGGCGCCGGCGCCGCGATTCTGGTTGAAGGCATTGACACGGAATCGCGCCAGCTTGGGTATCTCGAACGAAAAGTCGGTCTCGAAGAACTCTTCGTAGGCCTTGCGCTGCTTGTCATTCATGATGTCGTAGACCATGCCGTGCACTTCCTTGTGGGTCAGTGCGGGCATGTTGATGCGTTTGATGTCGCCATCCACGCGAATCATGGGCGGTACACCCGCCGACAGGTGCAGGTCGGAAGCGTTATTCTTAACGGCGAACGCCAGCAGTTGCGCGATATCGACAGCCATCCGGGGTGCCTTCGAGGTAAGCAGGCAATGGACAGGGAGTATAGCGGAGGGCCTTTACCACCAATATGTTAATCGCTCCGCAGAATTCGCCGGTGGCTGCTGCACTGGCAGCAAATTTATTGGCGTTGCAGCAGGAAATCTCCGCGGCCGCGCACTCGGCCGGCCGGAGTGAGGACTGTGTCACGCTCGTCGCCGTCAGCAAGGGCCACCCCGCCGATGCGGTCCGCAGCGCCGCCGGACTTGGGCTGTGTAATTTTGGCGAAAGCTATCTGCAGGAGGCGCTGCCCAAGATCGAAACGCTGCGCAAGCTCGCATTGACCTGGCATTTCATCGGCCGCCTGCAGGCCAATAAGACCCGGGTGATCGCCGAGCAATTCGACTGGGTGCATGGCATCGATCGGTTGCAGATCGCCGAGCGTCTCGCCGCGCAGCGACCGCCGCTGGCGCCGCCGCTGCAGGCCTGCCTGCAGGTCAATATAGAACGCGAAACAGCCAAGGGTGGTGTCGATCCGGATGAGGCCGAGGCCCTGGCGCTGGCCGTCAACGCGTTGCCTCGACTGCGCCTGCGCGGCCTGATGTGCATCCTGCCGGAGGGTCGAGGTACCGAGGCCGACCGCCGCAGCTTCGCCAGCCTGGCCTCCCTGCTGCAACGGATCAATGCGCGCGGGCTGGGGCTCGATGTGCTGTCGATGGGCATGAGCGGCGATTTCCGCGCCGCCATCCTCGAGGGTGCCACGCTGATCCGCATTGGCACGGCGCTATTTGGACCACGTACCGCGGGGCCGCGCAGCTAGAATGCTGCCATGAACAACGAGGATCCCGCAGCGATTGCGTTCATCGGCGGCGGCCATATGGCACGTGCACTGATCGCGGGCCTGCTGCGCCAGGGCTCATCGCCGCAGGCCCTCCGCGTCGGGGAACCGCTGCCCGAGGCGCGCGCCGCGCTCGCACGCGACTTCGCCATTCGCGCCGAGTCTGAGAATGCGGCCGCGATCGCCGACGCGGGGGTCATCGTACTGGCTGTCAAGCCACAGGCTGCCGCTGCGGTACTGCAAAGCCTGCCTGCCGCGGCGCTGGCGCATCGCCCCTTGTTGTTATCGATAGCCGCGGGCCTTCGGATCGCGGACCTGGCCCAGCTGCTGCCGGTCGCTCTGCCGATTGTCCGCGCCATGCCCAACCGACCCGCTTTGCTGGGCCAGGGCATCACCGGTCTGTATGCGGCAGCCTCCGCAACCGCGGCGCACCGCTTGCTGGCGGAGCGGATTGCAGCTGCGGCGGGCCGCTTCGTCTGGTTGCGTGCCGAGCAGGAACTCGATGTCGTCACGGCCTTGTCCGGCAGCGGCCCGGCCTATTTCTTCCTGCTGGCCGAGCAGCTCGCGCAAGCCGGCATCGAGCTCGGACTTGCCCCTGAGACAGCGCTGCTGTTGGCAACGGAGACGCTGCACGGCAGCGGCGTGCTGGCGCGCGGCGACACGACGCTGGCGCAGGAGCGGGCGGCAGTCACTTCCCGCGGCGGCACGACCGAGGCTGCGCTGCGAACACTGGACTCAGGCGGGTTCGGCGCCCTGGTAGGCAGCGCATTGCGCGCCGCCGCCGCTCGCAGCGCCGAGCTTGCCGATTCGCTCTCGCGCAGGGAATGAGCTCATGGCGGCCCTGATTTTCATAGTCGAAACACTGCTCTCGCTGTGCATGCTGGCCGTGCTGCTGCGGCTGCTGCTGCAGTGGTCGCGGGCGGACTTCCGCAATCCGCTGGCGCGTTCGATCGTGCACGTGACCAATCCGGTGATCGTGCCGCTGCGACGCCTGTTGCCGGCCATCGGCAGAGTCGATACGGCCTCCTGCGTCGCCGTCATCGTGTTTGCATTCATCGAGGTATCGGTTGCGTCGCTGCTGAATGGCTTTGGCCCGCCACCGGCAGTCATCTGGCTGCGCCTGACCGCTATCGAGATTATCGAGACCGTCCTCAAGACCTACCTGTTCGCCATCTTCCTCTATGCGTTACTGTCGATGATCGCGCCCGGTGTCTACTCACCCGCGCAGAGCCTGCTGGTATCGCTTTGCGAGCCGGTTCTGCGGCCGATCCGGCGCGTCATACCGCCGCTCGGCGGCCTCGATCTGTCGCCCATGTGGGCCGGAATACTCATCTATGCGCTGCTGATTCTGCTGCGCGGATCCCTGTAAACAAGCCGCGCAGCGACCGCCCCGGAAACGCTTGAGCGCGCGGGCCTATAAAAGAAGGCATTTGCTCACCGTCGGAAACGGAAAAACCATTTGCGCTAGCTCCGCGGTGTGTTATGTTGCGCGCCGTTTACAGATGGTTTTATTCGTCACGCGCCGATGCAATCGGCGTGGACACACACTCGAGGAGATTCAGCAATGGCAAAAAAAGGTGGGGCGCCGACCAAATCGGAGATTCTGGCCCAGGTATCGAAGGACACGGAACTCTCCCGCAAACAGGTCAGTGAAGTGTTTGAGTCCCTCAACGGCATTATCAAGAAGAGCCTGCGGGGCAATGGTTTATTTACACTTCCTGGTCTTCTGAAACTCAAAGTCGTCAAGCGTCCGGCGACCAAGGCGCGCGAAGGCGTCAATCCCTTCACGGGAGAGAAGATGACTTTCAAGGCGAAGCCCGCCAGCAAGAAAGTCCGTGCGCTGCCGTTGAAGAATTTGAAGTCGTTCGTAAACTGACCGCCGCTTCATCCGCACAGCATTTTGCACAAACAGGCCCGGCACGGTCTCTCCTGCCGGGCTTGTTGCTTTCCTGGCTGCTGCTGCGCGCGGCGCAACATTGACGCGGCCTAGCGCTGCAATACCGCTTCGCGCAGTTCGGGCAGGCGCCCGTTGAAGAAATGATCGATGCCGGGTAGCAGCCGCAGCACCGGCGGCGGTGCGAACCGAGCCGCAAACGCCTCTACCTGGACGTAATCCACCACCTCATCCGCCATTCCCTGGATGATCAGCCACGGGCAAGCCGGGCGTTCTATGGCGGAAAACTGCGCATTCGAAACCGCTGGCGCCACGGTGATGAGTTCCGCCGGCTGCGCCGCCGGCGTCGCCAGCAGTGCCACCATCGAACCGAAGGAAAAGCCGGCAAGCGTCAATGGCGCGTCGGGCCAGCGTTCGCGACCCCAGGCCACCACCGCCAGTGCGTCGGCAGTTTCCCCCCGGCCCTCATCGTAGTGGCCGGCGCTCTGGCCCACGCCGCGATAGTTGAAGCGCACGGTCGGTAGCCCCTGCTCCTGCAACGCACGGGCCACGGTATGCACCACCTTATTTGTCATGGTGCCCCCATAGAGCGGATGCGGGTGGCACACCACGCCGAATCCCGTCCGGGGCTGCGCCTGCGGATCCTCGAGCAGCGCTTCGATCGGGCCGGCGGGCCCGGCGATGTAGAGCGGTTCCGCGCGTGGCGGCCGGAAACTCAAGGGCGCGGCTCGACCAGGCGTACCAGCAGCTTGTTGAGCCGGCGCGCGAAGTCCGCGCCGTTGGCGATCTGGCCCTCGTCAGCAAGGCTGGCCTGGTCGAACATCAGCGAGGCGAGCTCAGTGAAGGGCTCGGTCTCCTTGAGTCCATCCATGTAGCGGACCAGGGGATGGTTGACATTGAGTTCCAGCGCCGGCGCGCTGGCCGGAATCGTCTGGCCGTTGGCCGCCAGTACGCGGCGCAGGGATGCCGACAGCTCGGCTTCGCCACGCACCAGCACGGCGGGAGAATCGAGCAGCCGCTCGCCGACACGCACCTCGTAGACCCTGTCGCCCAGCGCATCCTTGAAACGCTTGAGCAGTCCCTTGTGCTCACGCCGATCCTCCTCGACACGCGCCTTGTCGGCTGCCTCGGACAGCCCGCCGAGCTCGAGCTCTCCGCGCGCCACATCCTTGAAGCGCTTGCCCTCGTACTCGCTCACCCGGCCCATGACCCACTCATCGACACGGTCGCCCAGCAGCAGGACTTCCACGCCCTTCTGGCGCAGCAACTCCAGGTGCGGGCTGGCCCGCGCGGCCTCGACGCTTTCCGCGACGATGTAGTAGATGCGCTCCTGGCCGGGGCGCAGGCGCGAAATGTAGTCCGCCAGGCTGACGCGCTCCTCGTTGTCGGTGCTCTCAGTGCTGGCGAATCGCAACAGCGGCAGCAGGCGCTCGCGGTTGCCGGGATCCTCGCCCAGCCCTTCCTTGAATGCGCGCCCGAACTCGCGCCAGAACTGCTGGTACTTGTCCGGCTCGTCCTTGGCGAGCTTCGCAAGCATCTCGAGCGCGCGGCGCGTGAGCGCACTGCGCATGGCCTCGACTTCGTGATCCTGCTGCAGCAGCTCGCGCGAGACATTCAGCGGCAGGTCGCTCGAGTCGATGACGCCCTTGATGAAGCGCAGGTAGAGGGGCAGAAACTGCTCGGCGTCGTCCATGATGAAGACGCGCCGGACGTAGAGCTTGAGTCCCCGGGCCGCCTCGCGCTGCCACAGGTCGAAAGGCGCACGTGCCGGCAGGTACATGAGACTGGTGTACTCGCGCTTGCCTTCGACCCGGTTGTGGCTCCAGGCGAGTGGATCGGTGTCGTCGTGGGCGATGTAGCGGTAGAAATCACGGTACTCCTGGTCCGTGATGTCGGCGCGCGGACGCGTCCACAGTGCCTGTGCCTGGTTGACGTCCTCATACTCCAGGGAGGCGGCTCCTTCCTTGCGCATCCGCACCGGGAAGCCGATGTGGTCCGAGTAGCGGCGTACCAGGCTGCGCAGGCGGTAAGGCTCCGCGAACTCCTTGGCATCCGCCTTCAGATGCAGCACCACGCTGGTGCCGCGCTCGGCGCGCGTGATGGTCTCGACCGTAAACTGGCCATCGGCGCTCGATTCCCAGCGCACCCCGGCGGCCGGATCCGCGTCGGCGCGGCGCGTCAGCACCTCAACACGGTCGGACACGATGAAGGCCGAATAGAAGCCAACGCCAAACTGCCCGATCAGTGCCGCGTCCTTCTGCTGATCGCCCGTGAGGCGCTTGAAGAACTCGGCGGTGCCGGATTTGGCGATGGTCCCGAGGTGCGAGATCGCTTCCTCGCGGCTCATGCCAATGCCGTTGTCGCGGATCGTGAGAGTCCCGGCGGCCGGATCGGCGTCGATCCAGATGGCCAGTTCGCCTTCCTGGCCCAGCAGCGACGGCTCCGACAGCGACAGAAAGCGCAGCTTGTCGTTGGCGTCCGAAGCGTTGGAAATGAGTTCCCGAAGGAAGATCTCCCTGTGGCTATACAGGGAGTGGATCATCAGTTGGAGAAGCTCCCGGACTTCGGCCTGGAAGCTTAGGCTCTCGCGCTCACTCGACATGTCATCACCCGCCGGTTTGGGTCCGTCCGCGGACCAAACGGCGGTATGGGGCCGACGCCCTATGCTTTCAAGCCAGCCCTCGCAGCCAATGTTTGGCCGCGCCGACCCAGTCGTCCAAGTCGTCCCAGAGCAGGAGGAATACTTCCATGAGAAAGCTGCCGCGATTGAAGGTGAGGTGATGCTAGGGATCGCCTGTCGGAGCGGACGTGCCGGAACTCACAGGCGCGGATGTCTCAACCGAGCGACATTGCGGCTTGCGGGCTGTGTCGCGCATGCGTACGCTGCGCGAGGACATAATCTCAAGGCACCGGGATTTCTATGCAGCGAATCGTCGTGCTGAATCCGAAGGGCGGATCGGGCAAGACGACCATCGCCATCAACGTCGCCAGCTATTACGCCCATCGGGGCGAGCGGATCGTGCTGATGGACTACGACCCGCAGGGTTCCTCGGCGCATTGGCTCAGCAAGCGCCAGGACACTCAGCCCCACATTGCGCTGATCGCAGCCTTCGAGCGCCAGCCGGGCGTCACGCGCAGCTTTCAGCTGCGGGTGCCCCAGGGCACCGACCGCGTCGTGGTCGATACCCCCGCCGCGCTCGAAGCCAACGAGATTCCGGACCTCATCCGCGGCGCCGACAAGATCCTGGTGCCGGTGCTGCCCTCGGATATCGACATTCACGCCTGCTCACGCTGCGTGCAGAACCTGTTGCTGGTGGCAAAGATCAAACGCGATGAGAACCGCCTCGGCATCATCGCCAACCGCGTCCGGCGCAGCACCCTGATCTATCAGTCGCTGACGCGCTTTCTCGGGACGCTGAATATCCCGATCGTGGCGACGCTGCGCGATTCGCAAAGCTACGTGCGATCGGCCGAAACCGGTTATGGGCTGGCGGAGATGAAGGCCAATCTGGTGGCCGAGGATTGGGCCGATTGGCTGACCATGTTCGAGTGGCTGGAATCGCCCACCTACCACCGCGCCCAGGGCGGCGGCCTCGCCTCATCGGCTCGCCGTTAGGGCTTGCTGTCGTCCTTCCAGTCGATACGCATCTTGTCCGCCCAGGTCTTGTAGTTCGACCAGGTGTAGAGATTGCGCGTGATGGCCGCGTGGCGCGTGCGCGAACGCTGCATGTGCTCCAGCCAGCGCGCATAGGCCTCGGCGCCACTCTGCGGCGGGCGCTTTGCGCCCGTCGCTTCAGTCGAAGTCTCGTCGGTGGGAAGTTCGGGTTTGCTCATGGGGGTTCAGGATCCTCCGTAGCATTCAGCCTAGGGCTGCGCTGCGGGGGGATACAGGAACTGGATCACAGCGATACGGCCCTTATCGGGCTGCGCCGCGCGCGCTCCCGGAGGCTGCTGAAAACGAGAGGCACGACGCTCAATAATGCAGTGCGCGGCTCGGCTGCACTTGCGAATCAGGTCACGAGACGGTAGCAGGGCCGGTAGACACTTCCCGGTAGTTTCATGCGTCGCTGCGCGACGAATCCTGTCAGCAGTTCATCGAGCAACGGCATGATCTCCGGATCCGCTGCGATCTCATACGGGCCGTAGCGATCGATCGCCGCCACGCCGGCTTCCTTGACGTTGCCGGTGACGATGCCGGAAAAGGCGCGGCGCAAATTGGCGGCCAGCCGATGCACCGGTTGCCGGCGCTGCAGCTGCAGGGCGCGCATCGAGGCGTGCGTCACTTCGAACGGCTGCTGCAGGTCGTAGGGCACATGCAGCAGCCAGTTGAAGTTGAAGGAATCGCTCTGCCGGCGGCGGAATTCGCGGACCTGCTCGAATGAAGTGACCATGTGCCGCGCGACCGCCGCCTCATCGCCGATGATGATCTTCAGCCGCGTCAGGGCCTGCGCGCCCAGCGTGCCCTCGATGAAACGCACGATCTGGTCGAAGTAGGCGGCACTGTTGGCAGGTCCCGTCAGGACCACCGGCAGCGGCTGTGCGGCATTGGCGGGATCCAGCAGCAGGCCCAGCAGGTACAGGATTTCTTCGGCGGTACCGGCGCCGCCGGGCAGCACGACGATGCCGTGCGCGAGCCGCACGAAGGCCTCCAGTCGTTTCTCGATGTCCGGCATGATGACCAGCTGATTGACGATGGCATTGGGCGGTTCGGCGGCGATGATGCCGGGCTCGGTGAGCCCGATGAACCGTCCGCGCGAAATTCGCTGCTTCGCATGCCCCACGCCGGCGCCCTTCATCGGCGCCTTCATGGCGCCCGGTCCGCAACCGGTGCAGACATCGAGCCCCCGCAGGCCCAGCTCATAGCCGATGCGCTTGGCGTACTGGTACTCGGCATCGCCGATCGAGTGTCCGCCCCAGCAGACCACGAGGTTGGGCCGCGACTTGTGTTCCAGCACCCGCGCATTGCGCAGGATGTTGAACACCGCGTTGGTGATCGATGCGGTGTCCTGCGAGTCGAGGCGGCCGACGCCGATGATTTCGTTGGCGGTGTAGATGATGTCGCGCAGCACCGCGAACAGGTGCTCCTTGATGCCGTGGATCATCTGCCCATCGACGAAGGCGGCCGGGGGAGCGTTCTTGATCTCGAGCTTGATCCCCCAGGCGTGGCGCACGATCTGCACATCGAAGTTCCGATAGCGCTCGAAGATCTCCTTGGGATTGTCGTTGTCGCTGCCGGAGTTGAGCACCGCGAGTGCGCAATTGCGGAAGAGCGTATAGAGGCCGGTCTGGCTGGTATCGAGCAGCTTGTCGATTTCGGCCTGCGAGAGATTCTCGAGGCTGCCGCGCGGCGCCACGCGCGCATCGACCGACTCGGCCACCACCACGGCGGCGTCGGCCACCGGCGCACCCTCCCGAGCTTTGACTGGCCTCAAGGCTGGATATCGATCGGGGTGTTGTCCTGCGTCATCATCCACAGCTCCACCATATCCGAGTCCGACATCGCGATGCAGCCGTCGGTCCAATCCGCGGTCGCATAGTACTCGGGTGGGTGACGCAGATTATTCGGCAGTCCGTGCAACATGATGGAGCCGCCCGGATCGACGTGCTGATGGCGCGCGCGGCGCACATCCTCATCGTTCGGGTAGGAGACCTGGATCGACAGGAAGTAGTCGCTGCGAGCGTTGCGGCGCGTGAGCAGATACCGGCCCTCCGGCGTGCGGAAGTCCCCGGCGCGCTCTTTGGGTCCGGCCGGCTGCAGCCCAAGCGCGACACGGTAGGAGCGCAGTACTTCCCCCCGCCGCATCAGGTACAGGCGCCGCTCGGACTTGCGCACCACGATGCGATCGGCGATCGGTATGGTGCCCGACCAGGCGGCACCCGGCGGCGCAGTATCCGCGCCGGCGCCCGTGGGCGCGCCCGCGGTGGGCATGGCCATGGCGACCACCGGCACCACCGGCACCACCGGCACCACCGGCGTGTCCGCTGCCGCCGGCGCAGCGTGGGCCGAGTCGTCGATGGTCGTGGTTCCAATGTCGCCCCAGCCGAGGCCGGGCAGCATCAGGAACAATGAAAGCAAACTCGTCGGAATACGTTGCATCGGGTTGAATTATAGGCATACGGCCACCGCTGGGCGAGCGTGCCTCGTTCACAGCCCGGCGACATCCTCCACTTTCGGCAGGGAAATCTGCGTGCCGGGGCGCAGGTCGCTGAAGTCCTGGTCAGGGTTGTACTGCTGCAACAGCCAGATGGGTACCTGCACATTGCGCTGCGTAATGCTCCAAAGGGAGTCGCCTTTGCGCGCGATGTAGATCTCGGTGCCGGCGATGCGGTGCGATGCAAAGTAGGCGGCCTGGATCTGCGCATGGTAGGCGCGACGCCGCTGCTCGAACTGCGCCGGCGTGACTCGCTCGAATTCGAGCTTGAACAGATGACCCATGACCACGGGCTTGCGGCCGCGCAGCTTGTTGAGCGTGCGAAGGCGCGCCGCGGACGTGCCGAGCCAGTCGGCATAGTGACCGAGGGTCTCGGCCGCGACCACGTGGATTGTGCCATCGGCGGCAACGGAATAGTCGACTGGATCCGCCGTGTCCTGGCCGGTCACGCCGGGCGCGAGCTGTGGACCTTCGGCCTGCGCCTGCGCCGCGGAGACCGGTTCGGTCTCGGCCGCCGATTTGTCGGCGGCCGCGACGGCCTGATCCTCTTCCTCACTTTCCTTAACGGCTTCCTTGGCCGAAGCCAGAGTCGCAGACGTGGTGTCTGTTTCCGGCTCCGGCGCCGCCGCCACCAGTCGCAGCCGCTGGCCGCCATACAGATAGTCCGGGTCCGGAATCGAATTCAGTTCCATGAGCTTGTTGACCGTAACGCCGGTGCGCCCCGCGATGCTCTGCACGGTGTCATCGTTCTGCACGAGGTAATACTCGGACGCCGTCGTCTCGGCCGAAGGAGGCGCGACAGTGGCCGGCGCCGAGGCCGCTCCGGCAACGACGGCGGCAGGTGTCACGGGCGCGGTGGCTGGCGTGACCGGCGCTGCGGCGGCGGCCTTGGTGGCGGCCGCGGCCGGCGGCAGTACGTTTGCGGGCGGCGTCACGGAGGCGACCACCACGGGCTTCACCTCGCCCAGCCGCGATGCCAGCAGGTCCGAGGTCCACTTTGACGAGGATCCGGGCAGTCGCACGACGTAGCCCGCGGGCACCGAGCGCTGGCCTGACCAGACCACAGGACGCAATGCCGGGTTGAGCGCACGCAGGGTATCGCGGTCGACACCGAGAGTTTTCACGAGCGCGGCGCTGGAAGCGCTGGAGCTGAGCTTCACCTCGACGAATTGGGGCTCGGAGCCGCGGTGCAGGGGCCCGAAGTACTTGTCCGGATCCTCGGCAATCGTCAGGGCCGCCAGGAAGCACAGATAGAAGTTGCGCGAAGCGAAGCCGAATGTCGGACTTCGGTACTCGTGCAGGATGCGCACGATATCGGTGGTCCCGAGCTGTTCGCGCGCGCGCAGCATGCCCTCCGCGCCGTGGTTATAGGCCGTGATCGCGAGCGGCCAGGTGCCGAGCAGGCGGTAGTTGTAGTTCAGCAGCTGCGCGGCCGCCTCGGTGGCCCGGAACGGGTCCATGCGCTCATCGACCGCGGGATCGATGCGCATGAAGCGGCGCCCGGTCGATCGCATGAACTGCCACAGACCCGCGGCACCGACTTTGGAGTAGGCGCCCGGATCGAACGAAGACTCGACGTGCGGGAGCGCTGCGATCTGGGCGGGCAGCCCCAGGTTGGCAAGCACCTCGCCGATATGGGCCTCCCAGGTGCCGGCACGCATGAGACCGGCGCGAAAGCGATCGGCCTGGCCGAGCTGAAAGCGCACATCGTCCACCGCCTCGGCAAAACGCTCCGGCGCGGTGTTCTCACCCCACAGATCCCGCACCTTCTGCTCATCTGCGTTCTGCGGCGCCGCGCCGCTGGCCAGATGCCGCAGGATCTCCTGGATACGCGTGCGCTGCGCCTCGACGCGGGCCTTGCGTTCGTGAACGGGCGTATCGGCGTCGAAATGCAGCGTCTCGTAGATGACCGAGAGCCGGTGCTGATCGTGCAGGTAGCCCTCGTTGGTGGTGACCTTGGTGTAGACCTTGATCCAGAACTGAATATCCGGCTCGAGCTCAGGCGGCCGCGGCAGCAGATCCTCGGCCATCGACACCAGGGGCGCCAGCAAGCACAGGCATAACAACCATGTCAGGCGAAATTTCATGGGCGGAAAACTAGCATGGCCATCGTTGCCGTGCTCGGACGGCCCCCGGAGCAAAGCTATTCAAAATTTCATCGCAATGGCCAAGACACGCGCAATGTCCGGCGTTACGCTTGACACCTCGCGCGGTTCGAGCACGATCAACGCGTGCCGAGCGGCTCTCGATCATCGGAGCAACCCATGTCGAAGAAACCGGGGCTTGATCGCCGTCACTTCCTGCTCGGCGGGGTCGCCGCCGGCGTGACCGGAGCGGCAGCAGCCGCGGCGGCCGTGCACGACGGCGAACTGGGCGCGCCCCCGCAGACGTTTCGCGGATCGGTACCGTGGCAGGAGGGGACCGCCGATGCCCCACCCGAAGCATCCGGCTCCGGCTACCTCTTCTTCAAGCCTGAAGAAGCGGCGTTCATCGAAGCGGCAGTCGCCAGGCTGATTCCCAACGATGAGGTCGGGCCCGGCGCGGTCGAGGCCAATGTTCCGTTTTTTCTGGATCGGCAGCTCGCCGGGCCCTTTGGGCGCGGTGATCACTATTATCTTGGCGGCCCGTGGCCCAAGGGCACGCCCGAGCAGGGCTATCAGAGCCGATACAGTCCCGCGCAACTCTATCGTGCGGCGGTCGTTGCCATCGACAGCTATGTGAGCGCCAACCTGGGTGCGGCGGCGTTTGCCAAGCTCGCGGTAGCGGATCAGGACAAGGCGCTGAAGGGGCTGGAGAGCGGAACGATCACGCTCGAGGGCGGTGTCGACAGCAAATCCTTCTTCGCCATGCTGCTGCAGAACACCAAGGAGGGTTACTTTTCCGATCCTATCTACGGCGGCAACAAAGACATGGCCGCCTGGAAAATGATCGGCTTCCCGGGCGCGCACTACGACTACAAGGAGTGGGTCTCGCGTCACGGAGAGCGCGTTCCCTATCCGCCGGTCGGATTCAAAGGCCGGCCCGGCTGGCGCAAGGTCTGATCATGACCACGACACTCAAACCGGTCGATGCGGTGCTGGTGGGCTTCGGCTGGACCGGGGCCATCATGGGACAGCAGCTTTGCGATGCGGGCCTGGAAGTGGTTGCGCTGGAGCGCGGCCCCTGGCGCGACACCCCCACGGACTTCGCCACCGGCTTCGCCCAGGACGAGCTGCGCTACATGTGGCGCCATCACCTGTTTCAGAACGTCTCGGACGACACGCTGACCATCCGCAACAACGTCAACCAGGAGGCGCTGCCGATGCGCCACCTGGGATCCTTCCTGCTGGGCACGGGCGTCGGCAGCGGCGGCGTGCACTGGAACGGACAGATCTGGCGCTTCCTGCCGACCGACTTCCTGACCAAGAGCCACAACCAGCAGCGCTACGGCAAGAAAGCCGTGACCGACTACGACATGACGGTGCAGGACTGGGGCATCACCTACGGCGAACTCGAGCCCTTCTACGATCAGTTCGACAAGGTTTGCGGGACCAGCGGCAAAGCCGGCAACCTGCGCGGACAGATCCAGGCCGGCGGCAATCCCTTCGAGGGTCCGCGTGCCAACGAATATCCGACACCGCCGATGCTGCAAACCTATGGGCCGACCCTGTTCGGCAAGGCCGCGGCTGAACTCGGGCGTCATCCCTTCCCGCACCCGACGGGCAATCTCTCCGAAGCCTACGTCAACCCACTGGGCGCGCAGCTCGGCGCCTGCACCTACTGCGGCTTCTGCGAGAAGTTTGGCTGCGGCAATTATTCCAAGGCCAGTCCGCAGACCACCATCCTGCCGTACCTGATGCGCAAATCGAACTTCACGCTCAAGACCGAGTGTGAAGTGCTGCGCCTGGAACTCACGCCCGACCGCAAACGCGCCACCGGCGTCACCTACGTGAACAGTGCCGGTGAGGAGTTTTTCCAGCCGGCCGAGATGGTAATCCTGTCCGCCTATATCCTGCAGAATGTTCGCCTGCTGCTGCTGTCAGGCATCGGCAAACCGTACGATCCCAAGACCGGCGAAGGCGTGGTCGGCAAGAACTACGCCTATCAGACCATGTCGTCGGTGAATGTCTTCTTCGACGACAAGATCATCAATCCGTTTATCGGCGCCGGCGCCCTCGCCACTGTCATCGACGATTTCAACGGCGACAATTTCGACCACTCCGGTTTGGGTTTTATCGGCGGCGCCTATATCGCCGGCATGGTCACGGGCGGTCGCCCGATCGAAATGATTTACACCCCGCAGGGGACACCCGCGTGGGGACTGGAGTGGAAGCACGCCGCCGCCAAGAACTACCTGCGGTCGTTCTCGCTGAGCATCCACGGCTCCTGCATGAGCGCCCGCGGCAACTACCTGGATCTCGATCCCACCTACCGCGACATCCACGGCCGGCCGATGCTGCGCATGACATTCGATTTCACCGGCAACGATCACAAGATGTCGGATTACCTGACCGATCGCGCCGCCGAAGTGGCACGGGCCATGAACCCCCGGGAGATCAAGCTCAACCGTCGCACCGGACCCTGGAGCGTGGTGCCCTACCAGACCACGCACAACACCGGCGGCGCGATCATGGGCGATAACCCCAGGAACAGTGTCGTCAACCGGTATCTGCAAACCTGGGACGTGCCCAATGTGTTCTCGATGGGCGCCGGCGCCTTTCCGCAGAATGCCGGCTACAACCCGACCGCCACCCTGGCGGCTCTCGCCTATATGTCGGCCGATGCCATCAAGTCCCAGTACCTGAAGGCTCCGGGCCCGCTGGTGCGAGGCTGATCCCGTGGGTCGCCTGACACGCAAGCCAACGACGATCCTTGCGATCGGCGCTGTAGCGGGCATTCTGGGCGTAGCCGGTGTGGCGATCAGCCAGCTGCCGGCATTACCGGCCCTGCCCGCGCATCCCGGCGGCGCGCTGCTGCCGACCGAACTGCTGACGCGGGCCATCGACAGCACAGCCCCCGACGCCGCGCAGCTCGTGCGCGGACAGTACCTGGTGGTGGCGGGCGACTGCATGTCCTGCCACCTGCGTGACGGCGGCGAGCCATTTGCAGGCGGGCTGGGCTTGAACACGCCGTTCGGCGTGATCTATTCCTCGAACATCACCTCGGATGCGCAGACCGGAATCGGTGCCTGGACCAGCGAGCAGTTCTATCAGGCCATGCACGACGGCAAGGGCGCGCACGGCGAGAATCTTTACCCGGCATTCCCGTATCCGTGGTTCAAGCTTGCCAGCCGCGCCGACGATGACGCCATATTCAGCTTTCTGAAGACGACGCCAGCGGTGCATTACACGCCGCCAGAGAACCATCTGCCCTTCCCGCTCAATATCCGCTCGGCCGTCAGTGGCTGGAATCTGCTGTTCCTGGACTCCCATGAATATCAGCCTGACTCCAGTCAATCAGCCGAATGGAACCGCGGCGCTTATCTGGTCACCGGTCTGGGTCACTGCGGCGGATGTCATACCCCCAAGAACGCGCTGGGTGCCGATAAGTCGAAGCAGCTATTGCGCGGCGGCGACCTGGAAACCTGGGTGGCTCCCGATCTGACCGGTAACCCCCGCACCGGACTGGGCGATTGGAACATCGACGACATCGCTGAGTACCTGCGCACCGGCCGCAACGCTCACGCTGCTGCCGGGGGGCCCATGGCCGATGTGATCACCTATTCCACATCGCTCATGAGCGATGACGACCGGCATGCGATTGCAACCTATCTTAAGGATCAGCCTGCGAGCCCGGCCGCCGCGGCGGGGACGCCGGACCCGCAAGCGATGAGCCGCGGCGCTGAGATTTATTCGGACGCCTGCACCTCCTGCCACCTGGAACAGGGCGTCGGGCAATCACGATTGTTCCCGCCGCTGAAGGCCGATGCGATGTTGCAGCAGGCGAACCCGGCAGGCGTTCTGCACCTGATCCTGGCTGGCACGCGTATCGGTGCCAGCCCGTCGCGCCCATCGCCCCTGAGCATGCCGAGCTTCGCCTGGAAGTTGTCCGACCAGGAGATCGCGGATGTCTCGACCTTTATCCGCAACAGCTGGGGCAATCAGGCGGCGCCGATATCGGTCTCCGATGTCAGTGACGCGCGGCATAAACTGCACCTGGAGACAGTGCATCTGACCGAGAATTCGGGCGATCAGAATTAGCGGCAACGCGTTTATCCAGCGATCCGCTCAGCCGATAGAAGATGGCAATGTGCAGCGCCTGAAACGCGGGCACCAGGAAGCAGGGGATCAGGATCCACGGCAGCGTGGTCATGAGCCCGCTACCCGGTGATTGAGCCAAAAGCTGGAGGGGGCCGGGGGATGAAATCGTCCCCAATCCAATGGCCGCGATCAGATCCATGGTACCAACCACGTTCCAGCTCAGCATCGCCCACCTTGCCCGCGTGCCCTGCCGCGCCGCCAGCCAGGCGACCGGCACAGCCAATGCGCCGACCAGGATATCTCCCCAGCCGGCGACCGGTGCGAATGGGGCAGGCAGCCGATGCGCGGCATAGAGCGCCAGGAACGCAAATCCGAGTACGCGCAGGGTGTGGGCCGCGATCAGAATCCAAAGCGGGATTTCCGATAAGGCGACACGCGCCGCGGAAATCGTCCGAAACGCAACGGCCAGCGCCGCAATGGGCAACAGCACTGTCAGCCCGAGAGCGGGGGTGCCCAGGCCGTGCTCATTGCCCAGCGTGCCGGTGGCTCCCAGCACGACTACTGCGGCAAACCAGATCGCCAGCACGATGACGGCGCGCACACGCCCGGCGACTGTCCCGGACAGGGCAAAGGCAAGAATCGCAGTGACGATCGCGGCACTGATCACTGCCTCGATGGTGAAAACCAGATCGAATGAAGAAAGGCTGGTGTACATGTTCGCTACTCCTGTTGCAGCGCCGAGTGAATTCAACCTGCGCCGCCCTGCAGCGTTCGCTGGACCTGACGTTGCGCGTCGGCATATCTGCGCCCATCGAGTCGCGCCGCCCCAGCGGCCGGCAAGTTCGTTCTCGCGTTCAAAGCAGCTGCCTGGGCCTGGGTTACCTCGCTGCTTGGCGTACCGAGAATGAATTGCCGCACCAGCGTCTCGAATTCTATGGACGATGCAGAATCCTTGCGGTCGAGAGGCGCACTGCTCTCATCGCGAAGCCCTGAATGACCCAGGGGTGCACCGACAAGAACAGCCTGGATCTGCGCCTGCGCGTCGTACGGCAGCTCCGCTGCCAGCGCGGAACCTGAGTTCGACACGAGACCGGTAACGGCCAGCATTAGCGCCGCTCGCAAGGTCGAGGAAATATTCAAAGCATTCATAAGTATTCTCCGGTTGTCAGTTGAAGTGAGTGAGAGTCATTGCATGCATATACATGTACATCCCGAACCAACAGAAACTTGGAAGGGAAAATTCGATCGGCTTTTGAAACTTCGATGTTCATGGGACGCTCGATAACCGTTCAGCCAACTCCCAACTGTGAAGCAGCCGAGTAGCAGGCCTTTTTCAGCGCAGCCGCTTCAGCACGGCCGAGTCGCTTTTCAAAGGCGCTTTGTGCCTGGTCCCAGGCGGGCTTGAGTTTTCGCCACATGGCCTCGCCTTCTTCGGTAAGGCCCCAGCGCCTCTCGCGACGGTCTCGGCCACGTGTATCGATCGCAAGGCCCGCTTTCTTTATGAGCGCCAAGGTGCGCGTCGCGGTCGTCTGATCGATACCGAGCAGTTCCGCCACTTCTGTGGTCGTTGGCCTGGGTGCCAGCTTGAGTACCTGCAATGCGGTGTACTGCGTGGCGTGAATACCGCTGTCGCCCAGTACTTCCTCATACAGCGCCGTGGCCGCCCTCGCCGCCTGGCGGAGCGTTGCGCAATAACAAGGAAGCGATTGCAGTTTCATCTGATTGACCTCGGTAGCAACATTACATGCATATGCATGCGTTGTCAAGCGGAGCACCTTCGGCCTAGTTTCCAAAAGAAAAGCCCCGTTTGAGCGGGGCTTGAATCAATGGCCCGGCAAAAATCGCAGAGCGCTGCGGTGGTTGAGTTCAGAGGTCCAATGCGCAGCTAATAAGTACCCCAAAACCTTGTCCTAGCTCGATCGCACACAGCGGACCAGCGAATCCTGGGTCTTGCTGAGATCTTCGTGGTAACCGTCATTGAAGCGCTGACCCCACGCAGAGACGTCACCGACCTGCAGCGAGCTCCAGTAGTAACCCGGAGCGTTGTTGACATAGCCGGTTTCGTTGAAGCTGCCGATCGACGCGCGATTGGTGAATAGGACAGCAAGCTCCCCGAGGCTCGGTACATGCCAGTCATGCTGGCGAGAGGCCGACAGCGCGCGGCAATATTTCTGAGCTCTGAGCCATGAAAAAACCGCGGGCGCATCCAGGGGGGTGGTGTAAAGAGCCTTGTCGGAATCCGGCGAAATGCCGGCGTAGATGGTGCCATCCGGCATCCTGCGGCCGGGCGCCGGAACGAACAGCGGCTTGCCCGTATCCATCGACAGTCCGGCATACACCGTACCGTCCGGCATCACGGTGCCAATCTCCGGCGTTGGATCGGCGGCCCGTACCGAAAGAGAGGCGGCCACGATCACTAAAAGGAATGCGCTGCGGACGAGTAGCGCCCGTTTGCCCATGCGCGCGACGCAACGCCCGGCCGGCTATGTCAGCCGCATTTGGAATCGCCGCAATTCAGGCAGGTCATGCAATTGTCCATCATCACCACCGCAGCGGTACTGCACTTGGCGCAGAGCGCCGCGCCATCGGGGAAGTGTGATTTCGCAAAGGCATCCTGCTGCTTGGTGCGCGCCTCGAATTCCGCGCGCTTCTCCTCGACCAGCTTCTTCTGATGCTCATCGAGCTCCACCTTGCGCATCATGCCGATGGTCTGCAGGTGCTTTTCGATGACATAGCCCAGCTCGGCGATGATCGAGGGCATGAATTTGCCGCCCGGCTGCCAGTAGCCGCCGCGCGGATCGAATACGGCCTTGAGCTCATCGACCAGAAACGCGACATCGCCGCCCTTGCGGAATACCGCCGAGATAATCCGTGTCAGTGCCACAATCCACTGGAAGTGATCGAGGTTCTTCGAATTGATGAAGACCTCGAACGGCCGGCGTTGCTCGTACTCGGTGCCTTCGTTGAGCACGATGTCGTTGATGGTCACGTACATGGCGTGATCCGACACCGGCGTCTTGATCTTGTAGGTCGAGCCGATCAGCACCTCGGGGCGCTGGATCTCCTCGTGCATGCGGATCACTTTGGCCGTGCGACCATCGCGACTGTGCGCGAGTTCCTCCACGGGACCCGCCGGCACCGCTGGGGCCTCCTCGGGCTTCTGCACGTGGAATTTCACGATCCGCTTTTCGATTTTGGTAGCCATGTTCAGAATTTCCCGTAATAGCCTTCTTTTAAGGCATCGAACAGATTGGCGGCGCTGTGTTTCTCGCCGTCGTAATCAACTTCCTCATCGCCAGTCACCTTGAGCTCGGAGCCGTCCTCGAGCGTAAACACGTAGGTGGTGTTCTTGAGGTCCGCTTCCTTGACCAGCACGCCCTGAAACGCCTCCGGATTGAACCGGAAGGTGGTGCAGCCCTTCAGGCCCTGCTCGTGCGCGTACCGGTAAATACCCTTGAAGTCTTCATAAGGATAATTTGTGGGCACATTGGCCGTTTTCGAGATCGAGGAGTCGATCCATTTCTGCGATGCCGCCTGGATATCCACGTGCTGGGTCGGGTTCACTTCATCCGCCGCCGTAAAGTACGCCGGCAGCGCTTCGGCTTCCTCGGTCGAACCCGGCATCGCGCGCGGATTGACCAGCTCCCGGTAAGCCAGCAGCTCAAAGGAAAAGACATCGATCTTCTCCTTGGTCTTGCGCCCCGGGCGGATCACATTGCGGAAGTAATGGTGGGCAAACGAGGGCTCGATGCCATTGCTGGCATTGTTCGCCAGCGACAGCGAGATCGTGCCGGTCGGGGCGATCGAGGTGTGGTGCGTGAAGCGCGCACCGACCTGCGCGAGCTGCTCGACCAGCTGCGGTGCCGCCTCGGCGACGCGTTGCATATAACGGCTATAGCGCGCGTGCAGCACCCGCCCTGCGATCCGGTCACCTGGCTTCCAGCCGTCGCCCACCATCTCGGGACGCTTGCGCAGCATCTCTTTGGTGACCGTGAATTCCTCGTTCATGATGGGAGCCGGGCCCTTCTCCTTAGCCAGCTCGAGTGCCGCTTCCCAACCTGCGAGCGCCATCTCGCGCGACACATCCTCGGTGAACTGCACCGATTCGCTCGAGCCGTACTTCATGCCGAGCAGCGTCATGGTGGAGCCCAAGCCTAAGAACCCCATGCCATGGCGGCGCTTGCGCGTGATTTCATCGCGCTGATAGCTCAGCGGCAGGCCGTTGATCTCGACTACGTTATCGAGCATGCGCGTGAACACCCGCACCACTTCGCGATACTCGTCCCAATCAAAACGTGCTTGTGACGTGAAAGGTTCACGCACAAAACGCGTGAGATTCACGGAGCCTAACAGGCAGGAACCGTAGGGCGGTAATGGCTGTTCGCCACACTGTCCAGTGATAATACCGTTAAAAATCACGGTGTTATGATCAGATTGGGTCGTATCGTAAACTGTTGCATATCCGACGTGTTCGATTGAGGCGATCGGGCTGGCGAATCTCTGCGTTTGCCGCAGGGCCTTGCCTTCCGCCCATCCGCGATACTTGGAATTCTTGGATTCCGTCAGGAAGCCGATTTCGGCCATGAAGCGTTCGCGCGATTCTCCGCAAATAATCAACTCATAATCTGCCTTGCAGAGATATTCGCGCTTGCCGCCCCGTCCATCCGGCAAGAGTCTGTTGCCGGCCGGACGGCGCTTGTAGATGCGAGCGAAGACTCCGAAGTTTGCGAGTAGTGCTTGGACATCTTTCAGCAGAGAAGGCTTGCTCGACGCGAGTCGGATCGTGCAATACGCGGTCTTGTCATTACGTTGCACCGTTCCATCCGTCTGAAACAGCGCTCGCAGATACGCCTTGACGCAAGCCTCACTGCCGCGCCAGACAACTTCCGGAACTTCCAATTTGGACTTTCCCGAAAAACCATAATGCTCCAGCACACGAGCCAGGATCACCGAACGGATCATGATCAGGTTGCGCTGGGGCACGGCGACCGCACTGACGCAGTATTCGCGCGCGTTCTCAGAGAGGCCCGCAATCAATGCGTTGACGTAACCGACCACTGTCTCCGCAACGTCGCGATCCAATCCCCAAAGATTGATGACCGCCGCCTCTTCACCCTTGCCGCGATTGGTGAAATGCCCGTCGCCGGTCAGCAGGCCCAGCAGCGTGCCGAGCTCCGGCGATCCATCCGTGCCGAATTGGCCCTTGCCGGACTGGATGAAAAGCTCATCGCCCGGCTTGAGGTCCCGCAGCTTGATCTTGCCGCGGCTGGTGTAGAAGTCGTGCCACTCGGTGGCCTTGATCTCGTAGCCGGCCTCCGTCACGACACGGTAGACATCGGCGCACTCGGAGGTCATGAACGCGGGCACGGCGGGACGCGTTTCGACGCCCATGCCCTTGCCCAGCGCGCGGCCGTCGACAGTCACCTGCAGATCCGCCCCGCTTTCGTACAGATCGCCGATGCGAACCATGCCGAACTGCGTCGCCAGGCGCGTATCGGCCGTGACGCAGGGGTTGGTGGCGCGAATGTTCTCGCACCACCAGTTGTTGTTCATCTCATTGACGCGGTCGATCAGGATGAAGCCGGGTTCCGCGAAATCATAGGTCGAGGACATGATGACGTCCCACATCCGCCGTGCGGGCAGCGTCTTGTAGATCCGGCAGGCAACCAGCCCTTCCTCGTTGTAGACGTAGCCCTCGTGCACGGGCCATTCCCGCCACACGAATTTCTGCGCATCGTTCAGGTCGACCGGCTCGGCTTCGTACTCGCGCCGCGTGATTGGGAAGGCCAGTTTCCAGTCGGCCTCCTCGCGGACCGCGCGCATGAACTCATCGCTGATGAGCAGCGAGAGATTGAATTGCCGCAGCCGCCCGTTCTCGCGCTTGGCGCGAATGAAATCCATGGCATCGGGATGGCCGATGTCGAAGGTACCCATCTGGGCGCCGCGGCGGCCGCCGGCCGAGGACACCGTAAAGCACATCTTGTCGTAGATATCCATGAACGACAGCGGGCCCGAGGTATACGCGCCGGCGCCCGAGACGTACGCGCCCCGCGGCCGCAGCGTCGAGAACTCGTAGCCAATGCCGCAGCCGGCCTTGAGCGTCAGACCCGCCTCATGGACCTTGCCGAGGATGTCATCCATCGAATCCCGGATCGTGCCCGAGACCGTGCAATTGATGGTCGAGGTCGCCGGCTTGTGCTCCCAGGCGCCCGCATTCGAGGTAACGCGACCGGCCGGAATGGCACCCTGGCGCAGCGCCCATAGAAAACGCTCGTAGCAGCTCTCGCGCAGGTCTTCCCGCTCGACATCCGACAAGGCGCGCGCGACACGTTTGTAAGTGTCGTCCATGGTCGCATCCAGCGCCTGGCCGTCCTTGGAACTGAGGCGATACTTCTTATCCCATATGTCCAGGGAGGCCTCCTGGAAGGGAATGGAATCCACGTCTCGCGGAACGAGTTTCATCACAGAATTCATAGTAACGGCGGCTCCCCTGTCTCCCCAAAATCGCGCAAAATCCCCATCACCGCAACACAAGATCTTGTTGTGCGAGGGGCGGAGGTTAATCAAGCGGAATGGTCATCGTCAAGATTATGAAATATGTTTTTCCGGAAATTTTAACCAATAATTTCAGGTAGTTATAAAGTTATTCGCAGCAACAGCGCGATAAAAAAGTTTCGGCCAAAACCAAAGTCTGTGCGGTAGCGCACCCCTATATATTGTGTTCACCGGATTATCCCCGGCAACCCACAGGCAGTGCACAGCCTGTGCACAGGGCCGTGGCCCCGAGCCGCCCCCTAAGGGGCTTGAAACCGCCCAAGGCACCCTCAAATCCATGCTCAACGACAGGGGCCAGGCGCCCCTGTAAACCCGATATTGGAGGATTACGACCATGACATTGATTCGATACCAGCCTTGGCACGTGGGGCTGCAGCGCCAGATCGAACAGATCTTCGGCGACAGCTTTGCGGCGCCTGCGGCCAACAGTGAGAGCTCGATTGCGTGGGTTCCGACCGTGGACATTCACGAGGAGCAGGATAGGTTCGTCGTACGCGCCGATCTGCCGGGCGTCGAGCCGAAAGATATCAGCATCACGGCCGAGAACCGCGTGCTGACTCTGCGCGGCCAGCGCCAGTTCGAGCGTTCGGAGAACCAGAAGGGCTTTGAGCGCCTCGAGCGCGTCGAAGGCTCCTTCCTGCGCCGCTTCACGCTGCCGAACAACGTTCAGGATGACCAGATCAAGGCTCGCCATGTGAACGGCGTGCTCGAAGTCACCATCCCGAAGACCCCGACGCCGGAGCCGCGCCGGGTGAGCGTTGAGACGCACTAAAGCGGGTCTTTCTTTAGACAGGACTTTGCAGCGGCGGTTTGACCTCGCTGCCATCGACACGAAGCCGATGTCTCATAGACATCGGCTTCGGCCGTTTTACGGCGAGTGCGCCACCGCGCACAGCGCCCGCCGTCCGGCAGGATCACGCTTGAGTTTGCGGACTGCGGCGTAGAACCGGGACAAGTCGTCTCCCTGTTGCGCGAGCAGCTGCTGGAACCCCGGCACGCAATCCGAGTAGGTCGCAATCGACGCCAGGTGGGCGTTGTTGAGCCCGGCATCGATCCAGCTGTCATAGCCGCTGTGCAGCTCATGTTCGCGCTCGATCGCCTTTATATTCTCGCCAAGCGTTGTGAGAGCTTCATGCTTGCGCGCGCGCATGTCGTTTAAATCCAGCGGCTCGTGATACAGCCGGTCGAGGTCGGCGCGGCCGGCACTGAGCGTGCTTACGATCGAGTCAAAGGCCGCGCGCCGCGCGAGGAACTCCTGCAATTCGGTCCCGCGGCCCCGCGCCTCAAGCCAGCGGCGCAGCCCCTCCTCTTCCACAGTCACGGCAAATGACTCGTTGAATACGGTGTCGTCCTTGAAGTAGATCAGCTGATGCGCGAGCTCGTGGAACAGCATCGAAACCAGCTCCAGGTCGCCGTAGCGCATCATGGTGTTGAGCACCGGATCGGCGAAATGTCCGAGCGTCGAATAGGCGGCGACGCCGGCGACCAACGTATCGTTCCCCTTCGCTGCCAGCGCGGCAGCCATCGCTCGGGCATTGCTCTCCTTGAAATAGCCGCGATAGCTCAGGCAGCCGACGAACGGGAAACACCAGCGCAGCGGGTGAATCGAGAATTCCGGCGCCGCCACCACATTCCAGACCACGTACGGGCGCTTCAGATCGCTGTAGCTTCGATAGCTGCGATTATCCGGAAGCCCCAGGTCACTGGACGCAAACGCACGCGCATCGCGCACCAGTTCCAGCCGCGCCTTGAGTTCCGCGCTCGAGGACGGATCGGCCAACACCTGGTCGATGGGACGGCGCGCGCGCATCAGGCGCCACTGGCCCTGCGTGGCCTGCGCCAGGTAGGAAATGCCGCAGCCTGAGAGCGCGCCGCACAGCAGCAGCGATAGCAGCAGCCGTGTGAAGGGTGAAATGCGGCTCTCGGTTAACATGCGCGTCCATGCGAGTCTATCTGGTTGGCGGCGCGGTCCGGGACGAGTTGCTCGGGTTGCAAGTGGGCGAGCGCGACTGGGTGGTCGTGGGCGCAACGCCGCAGGAGATGGAGCGGCTCGGCTATCGCGCCGTGGGCCGCGAATTCCCGGTATTCCTGCATCCGCAGACACATGAGGAACACGCGCTGGCTCGGCTCGAACGCAAGACCGCGCCCGGCTACCGCGGCTTCGTCACCGAATTCTCGCCCGAGGTCACGCTCGAGCAGGACCTGCAACGCCGGGATCTTACGATCAATGCGATGGCGCGCGCGGCGGCGCCTGCCGGCGGTGCCGATGCCGCCGGTGTGGTGATTGATCCCTACGGTGGCCGCGCCGATCTGGATCGACGACTGCTGCGGCACGTCTCGCCCGCCTTTGCCGAAGACCCCGTGCGCGTACTGCGCGTCGCGCGTTTCGCGGCACGCTTTGCTTCGCTGGGTTTCGAGGTGGCAGCGGAGACGCGCGCGTTGATGCAGGCAATGGCGGCCAGCGGCGAGATCGGCGCACTGGTCCCTGAGCGCGTGTGGCGCGAGATGGAGCGCGCCATGGGCGAGTACACGCCCGAGGCCTTTGTCGACACGCTCCATGGCTGCGGCGCACTGGTGATCGTGCTGCCCGAACTGCGATGGGAGAGCGAAGATCGTGACGCGCTGCGCGCCGCCGCGCGCCTCACCGACGATGGCAGCGTCCGATTTGCCGCACTCGTGGCCGGAAGCGGACTCTCGGAGATCGAATCGTTGTGCAAGCGCCTGCGCGCGCCGGCCCGCTATACCGAACTGGCGCTGCTGTGCGCGCGGCTGCGACAGCGCCTGGCGGGAGCATCGACACTGGACGCGGCCGATCTGCTCGATTTGCTCGATGAAGCCGACGCCCTGCGCCGGCCTGAACGCTTCGAACGGCTGCTGCTGAGCGCGGCGGCCAGAGCGCCCGCCGTGCCGAAGACTGCGATCGACACGGCGAGTCCCTTCGATCGCCTGCGGTCAGCGGCAGCGGCCGCTGCAGCCGTGACGCTTGCTCCCGAACGGATGCGCGCGCTGGCAGGGCCCGAAATCGCGGCCGCGCTACGCGCGGCCCGCATCGAAAGGTTGGGCGCGATCTAGGTTGGTCGCAATCTAGAGTGTCCGCCGCAGGTCCTGCAGCGCGAAGCCGCCGATGGGTTCGTCGAAGTCGCGCGTCAGCGCCATGACCTTGAAACGCTCCCCCATCTCTCCCGGCAGCAGCAGCGACTGTGCCTGCGACGCCAGCCGGGCCCGCTCGAGCTCGTCGCGCGCGGCTGCCACTTCGGCTTCGATGCCATTGGCAAGCAGGAACGCGGCCTGCGTGCAGTAACCCGCAACCTCGAGCCGCGCGTCGACGCCGGCCTCGGCGACACGAGTGAAATCGACCCAGGCGGTGATGTCCTGCAAACCCGGGTAGATCAGGGGGTCATCGTGCGCGCGATGGCGGAAATGGCAACGCAGCGTGCCGCGATCGCGTTGCGGGTGGTAGTACTCGTGACGTGGCAGGCCATAGTCGATCAGCAGCAGCAGCCCGCGCGCGAGCGACTGCGTGATGCTGTCGATCCAGGGCTCAACCATCGGGCAAAGCTCGGACACGTAGTGCGGCGGCCAACCCGCGGGTGCCAGCCGCGCCAGCTCGGCACGCAATTCGCCCCCCGCCGGCCGGTCGGCATCGATAAGTTCTCCTGCGGCCGATAGCCCTACGCCACGCTCCAGGCGCAGCGCGTGTTCGATCACAAAACGACGGAACGGCAGCGCGTCGAGCACCTCGTTGGCGAGCATCACGCCTGTAATCGGGTTCTCCGGCAGCGCATCGAGCCATTCCACGCGTGACTTAAGCTCCCCGGGCAGCGTCTGCAGCATCGCTGCCTGCCGCGCGCGCAGATCGGCGCTGAGCTCGAGGATGCAGTAGCGTTTCGGCACTTCGCCAAGTTCCGCCAGCCGGGTCAGCAGCCCGGCAGCCATCCGACCCGTGCCGGCGCCCAGCTCGAGGATCTCGCCCCCGAGAGACCTGAGCAGCGGCGCGCACTGATTGGCCAGGCAGCGCGCAAACAGGCCGGACAGTTCCGGCGCCGTTACGAAATCGCCGGAGGGTCCGAATTTGACGCTGCCGGCCGAGTAGTAACCAAGGCCGGGCGCATACAGCACCAGCCGCAGGTAGTCGTCGAATGGCAGCCAGCCGCCCTGGGCCTCGATACTGGCGCGCACGGCCTCGGCAACCAGCGCCGAATGCCCGGCTTGTTCGGGCGTCAGCGGCGGCAGCATTGAGGAAATCTCGCCGGACATCTTAAGCTGCACCCATGGACACCGGACCCCGGCTGGCAGGACAGACCGCACTCGTCACCGGCGCGGCCCGCCGCGTGGGCGCGCAGCTGGTGCGGGCGCTGCACGCCGAGGGCGCCAACGTCGCCATCCACGGCCATCGCTCGCTCGAAGAAGCAGAGCGCCTGTCGGCCGAACTCAACGCGGTGCGTCCGGCAAGCGCGCAGGTGTTCGGCGCCGATCTGCGCGATGCGGCACAGCCTGCGCGCCTCGTGGCGCAGACCTGCGAGCGATTTGGCGGACTGAATCTGCTCATCAATAACGCCTCGAGTTTCTACCCCACTCCGCTCGGCACCATCACGCTGGCGCAGTGGCAGGATCTGATAGGCACCAATCTGCAGGCGCCGCTGTTCATGGCGCAAGCGGCGGCGCCGGCGCTGAAAGCCAGCCGCGGGGCCATCGTCAATATCGTCGACATTCACGGACTGCGGCCGCTGCGCGATCACACGGTCTACAGCACTGCCAAGGCCGGCCTCATCATGCTGACCCGCGCGCTGGCGCGCGAGCTCGCACCGGAGGTGCGCGTCAATGCGGTGGCACCCGGCGCGGTGCTGTGGCCGGAGGCCGGCATGGATGAAGAGCGCAAGGAAAAGATCCTCGAGCAGACACCGCTGCACCGGACGGGCTCGCCGGCAGACATTGCGCGCGCGGTGCTGTTTTTTGCTGCCGATTCGCCGTTCGTCACCGGCCAGATCCTGGCCGTCGATGGCGGGCGCAGCGTCGGTTGGTGAGCTTAAGGGGATCGAGTTCAGGCGGCATTGAGTTCAGGCGGCATTGAGTTCAGACGGCATTGAGATCGGGCGCCGTCGGAATCATCGGATGTTCGGCCTGCGGGAAGGCGCGCCATAGCGCGCCGATGGTCTCGCGCGCCACCGGATGCGACACCCCGGGCGCCAGCTCCGCCAGCGGCCCCAGCATGTAGGCTCGCCGCAGCATGTCGCGACGGGGCAGCACGTAGCCGGGCCCCTCGCCCACCTCATCCCCGTACAGCAGCAGATCCAGATCCATGGCGCGCGGTCCCCATTTGGAGTCGGCGCGGCTGCGCCCGCATTGCTCTTCAATGGCGTGCAGCACGCGCAATAGATCCGTCACCGGCAGACCGGTCGAGAAGCCCACCACGGCATTGACGAAATCATCGCCCTCGAATCCGACCGCGGCATTGCGATAACAGGTCGAGAACTTCGCGTCAGCGAAGTGTGATTTGAGCAGGCGCGCAGCGCTCCGCAATCGCGCCCCCGGATCGATGTTGCTGCCGAGCGCGACGAAAACCTCGCTCATGCGCCCGGCTGGGGCGCGCCCGCCTGGTGCGCATCCAGATCCGCACGCCGACGCTGGATCGAGACGCCGACATCGCGCGAATCGCGGATCGCGCCGGGCTTATTGATGCTGACCCGGATCCAGTCAATCGGAAATTCCGACAGCAGCAGCAGCGCCAGGTTCTGCGCCAGCGTCTCGACCAGGTGGTACTGAGTGGTCGGCAGCCAGCCGAGTACCCGCTTGGCGACGCGCTTGTAGTCGATGGTGTCCTCGACACTGTCGCTGCGCGCCGCGCGCGTGCAATCACACGGAATTTCCAGGTCCACGAGCAGCGTCTGCGGCGTGCGCCGTTCCCAGTCGATAAAGCCGATGATGCACTGTGCGCTCAGTCCGCGCAGGAAGATGCGGTCAGGTTCGTTCATACGCGAAGTCTAGGGTAACTACGAGCCGGCGCCCACCGAGGCGGCGCCCACCGAGTCTGGGCCCACCGCCGCACGTCCGGGTGGCGCCAGCTCCGACAGCGGCCAGCGCGCGCGCACCGCGATGGCATTGCCGGCGCCTTCGCCGGCGCGCAACCGATGCAGTCCCGCCACCGCGATCATGGCTGCATTGTCGGTGCAGAACTGAGGGCGCGGGTAATAAACGCGTGCGCCCTGGGCTTCGGCCTCGCGCGCCAGGCGGCTGCGCAGTTCGCGATTCGCACCCACGCCCCCGGCCACCACCAGCGCGCGATGACCGGTGAACTTCAGCGCCTGCAGTGCGCGCGTGCACAGGATGCTGACGATGGCCTCCTGCACGCCGTGCGCGACATCGGCGCGACCTTGCTCGTCGAGCGGCGCGGCACGTACCGCTTGCATCACCGCGGTCTTGAGTCCGGAAAAGCTGAATTCGAAACCTGGCCGATCGATCATTGGTCGCGGAAACACATAGATGCCGGGTCGGCCGGCGGTCGCGAGCTGCGCCAGCTCCGGCCCGCCGGGATAGGGAAGGCCGAGCAGCTTGGCGGTCTTATCAAACGCCTCACCGGCCGCATCGTCGCGGGTCTGCCCCAGGATGCGGTAGTCGCCGATGCCACGCACTTCGATCAGCATGGTGTGACCGCCGGAAACCAGCAGCGCCACGTGCGGAAAGGGCGGCGCCTCCGACTCGAGCATGGGTGCCAACAGATGCCCCTCGAGGTGATGCACGGCGATCGCCGGCACGCCCCAGCCGAAGCTCAGCGAATGCGCCAGCGCCGCGCCGGTCAGCAGCGCGCCCACCAGGCCAGGTCCCGCGGTGTACGCCACGCCGTCGATCTGCGCCGCACTCGTGTCAGCCTCGAGCAGCGCGGTGCGCAGCAGTGGCAGCAGGCGCCGCAGGTGATCGCGAGAGGCGAGCTCCGGCACGACCCCGCCGAAGGCACGATGCAGATCGACCTGGCTCCAGAGCTGGTGCGACAGCAGGCCGCGGTGCTCATCGAGCACGGCCACGGCGCTCTCATCGCAGGAGGTCTCTATGGCAAGTACGCGCATCCGGTATCCTTATATAGGAGGCGGTGGAGCTGGTGGACGCGCTGGTTGCAGCCGCCAGTCAGGCCGCGGTTCCCCCCCGAAGTCCTCCCGGTACGCACGCATTTTGCGTTTTCCCTCGAGTCTAATTAGAATCGCGGCCCGAAGTCGTGCGCCCGTTAGGCAAAAGCACTTCATAATCAAGAGGTTGGGTTTTCGATGCCGAGTGTGCGTGTACGCGAGAATGAATACTTCGATGCCGCCCTGCGGCGATTTAAGCGGGCGTGCGAGAAGGCGGGCGTGCTCGCCGAGCTTCGCCGGCGCGAATTCTACGAAAAGCCGACGCAGGAACGTAAAAGAAAGAAGGCTGCCGCGGTGAAGCGGCACATGAAGCGCGTGTCTCGCGACTTCGTGCGCCCGGCGCGCTGAAGTAGCATCATCGCCTGATTGTCCGATTGCCTGACGATGGCGCCGCAAGCCCGCGGCGCGCGTTCTATTGGCCCCGTTGCCTATCGCCATGACTCTCAAAGAGCGCATCCAGGAAGACATGAAGCACGCGATGCGCGCGGCCGAGAAGGAGCGCCTTGCGACTGTGCGGCTGATCCTCGCCGCCATCAAGCAGCGCGAGGTCGATGAGCGCATCGTGCTGGACGACACGCAGGTGCTCTCGGTGCTCGACAAGATGGTCAAGCAGCGCCGCGAGTCGATCGCGCAATTCGAGGCCGGCAAGCGCGCGGATCTGGCGGCCAAGGAAAATGCCGAGCTGACCATCATCAGCGGTTATCTGCCGACGCAGCTCGAGGCGTCCGAACTCGATGCCCTGATCCAGGCTGCCATCGCCGAGACCGGCGCCGCCAGCATCAAGGACATGGGCAAGGTGATGGGTATCATCAAGACCCGTGCCCAGGGCCGCGCCGACATGGCCGTGGTTGGCGCTCGCATCAAGGCGCGTCTGTCGGGGCCTTAAGCGGGACAGCGCCCGATGCCCGGACGCATCCCTCAAAACTTCATCGATGAGCTGATCGCGCGCGCGGACATTGTCGAGGTGATCGGCAGCCGCGTGGCGCTCAAGAAGGCCGGCCGCGAATACAAGGCCTGCTGCCCGTTCCACAACGAGAAAACCGCCTCGTTCTGGGTCAGTCCCGACAAACAGTTTTATCACTGCTTCGGCTGCGGCGCGCACGGCACGGCGCTCGGCTTTCTGATGCAGTACGACCAGCTGCCATTCCCCGAGGCCGTCGAGGATCTGGCCGGGCGCCTCGGCCTGACGGTGCCGCATGAAGGTGCGCCGGTGCGCGCGCCCGTGGACGATCTGGCCGCGCTGTACGTATTGCTCGAGCGGGTGGCGGCGTTTTACGCAGCGACCCTCAAATCCAGCGCGCGCGGGCGCGGCTACGCCGAGTCGCGCGGCCTGGAGCCAGAAATCATCGAGCGCTTTCAGATCGGCTACGCGCCCGACGCCTGGGACGAGCTCATGCGGCAGTTCGGCGGCAACCCCGAGCAAAGGCGCCAGCTTGCCACGGCGGGTCTGATCATCGAACGCAGCAGCGGCAGCGAAGGTTTCTACGACCGCTTCCGCGATCGGCTCATGTTTCCGATCCGCGATTCGCGCGGCCGCGTGATCGCCTTCGGCGGCCGCATACTCGATCAGGGGGAACCGAAGTATCTCAACTCGCCCGAAACCGCGCTGTTTCACAAAGGCAAGGAGCTCTACGGGCTGTACGAGTGGCGGCGCTCGCGCCAAAGCTCCAAGCGGCTGCTCATCGTAGAGGGCTACATGGACACGGTGCGCCTGCACCAGGCGGGCATCAGCTACGCCGTCGCGACGCTGGGCACGGCCACCACGCCGGATCATCTGCGACGCGCGTTTCGTCTCGTGAGCGAGCTGGTGTTCTGCTTCGACGGCGATCGCGCCGGGCGAGCCGCGGCGTGGCGCGCGCTGCAGAACGTGCTGCCCCAGGTGCGCGAGGGACGCGAGATCCGCTTTCTGTTCCTGCCCGATGGCGAGGATCCGGACTCACTGGTCGGCGCCGAAGGCCGTGAGGCTTTTGAAGCCCGCTTGCGCGACGCCCTGCCGCTGTCGGAATACCTGGTCGCACAGCTCAGTGCAGAAGCCGACCTCACGCATGCCGACGGCAAGGCACACTTCGTGGCGCTGGCGCGGCCGCTGATCGAGAAGATCGCACCCGGCGTCTACCACGAGCTGTTGCTGGAGCGGATTGCGCAGGCCGTGGGCATTTCGAGCACGCGATTGGCGCAGTGGCTTTCGACACCGGCGGGCAGCGCGCCGCCTTCGGCGGCGGTGCGGACAGCCGAGCCAAGGCGCGACCCGCGGGCGACAGGCATCTCGCGGGCCCCCATGGAGCGCGGCGGCCGCGGTAGCCTTTTGACCCAGGCGATTGCGCTGGTGCTGCATGCGCCCAGCGCCGCGGCCGCGGTACCGCTCGTGCAGCGCCAGGCGCTCGGCGGACTCACGACGCCCGGCGTGGCGGTACTGCGCGAGCTGCTGGAAGAGCAGCTCGCCCGCCCTGCCAGCAGCATGGCGCAGACGCTGGAGCGCTGGCGCGACCGCCCTGAATATCGGCGCCTGTGCGAGCTGGCTGCCAGCGAGCCGCTGGTGGCGGACGGCGCCGCAGCGGCGCGCGAACTGACCCAGGCGATCGAGCGGCTGCTGGATGCACAGTTGCGCGGGCGCGTCGGCGAGCTCATCGCCAAAGCCCGTGAAGCCTCTTTGACCGCGCAGGAAAAGCAGGAACTTCAGGCACTTACGACGGGTCAAAACAAGCAGGGCCCGGGATGACCTGGCCCGGAGCGCCGCTCCCTTGGGGCCCCGTACTGCTTAAGTTAAGGAGTTCCGCCGCCGTTATGCCTTGACGGGTCTTGAAATTCGGCCTCTGCGCAACGAAATTTAGGTACAATTGTCAACTTTCCCATGAGCGAGCACCTTCCCCACCTTTCGTCACAAGCGATGAGGACGGGCGGGTTTGTCGTCTTAAGTTGACCCCGCAACCTCTCTGAAGACGCCATGACACGAAAACACAAACCAGCTCCTGCCCCCCGCAAGCCCGTCGCACGTGCTGCCGCAGCCCCTACGCATCGCAAGAGCGCTGCCGTGGTTCCGGTCGCGCGTCCGCTTCAGACCGCTCTCAAGGCTGCCGAGCCGCATCATAAGAGCGAGGCTCACAAAGAGCCGAACAAGAAGGTCGCGGCGGCCAAGACCGCAGCGTCCGCACCCGCACCCGCGGCCAAGTCGCACGGCGGTGGCACCGCGGCTGCCGTCCATAAGGGCACGGCCCCGTTCTCGGCCTCGAGCATCAGCGCCGACCTGCGGCGCGGCCATGGCCTGCCGGAGGATCGCCAGTCGCAGCTCAAGCTGCTCATTGCCCGCGGCAAGGAGCAGGGCTACCTGACGTACGCGCAGGTCAATGATCACCTGCCGGCCGAGATCGTCGATCCCGAACAGATCGAAGGCATCGTCAACACGATCAACGATATGGGCATTCCGGTGTACGAGAAGGCACCGGACACTGAATCACTGCTCGCCAGCGAGCCGGCCCCGGCCGACGACGAAGCAATCGAGGAAGCCGCGGCGGCGCTGGCCGCACTCGATGCCGAACTCGGGCGCACCACCGATCCGGTGCGCATGTACATGCGCGAGATGGGCACGGTGGAGCTGCTCACGCGCGAGGGCGAGATCCGCATCGCCAAGCGCATCGAAGAAGGCCTGGATGCCGTGCGCACCGCGCTCGGCAAATACCCGGCCACATTCGAGCACCTGCTGCGCACCTACGAACTGGTCAAGGTTGGCCAGGCGCGTCTGATCGATCTGCTGGTCGGGTTTATCGATCCGAACGCACCCGATGTAATCGCACAGCCGCAGAATCCGACCAAGATCGACCTCGAGGCAGCGGATGCCGAGTCCAAGGAAGAGGACGCCGAGGATGGCGATGAGGCCGAAGAAGAAGTCATCGATACCGGCCCGGATCCGGAAGAAGTCGCGCGCCGCATGGGCTCGATCGCCAAGCTGCTGCAGCAGGCGCTGGCGGGTATCGCCAAGCAGGGCGTCGAGGATCCGAAGACCCAGAAGATCCGCAAGAAGCTCGCCGCCGAGTTCATGGAGCTCAAGCTCTCGCCGCGCATGTTCGATGCCCTGACCGATCAGCTGCGCTCGCACATCAGCGAGATCCGGCAGATCGAGAAGGAGATCATGATCATCGCCGTGCGCGATGCCGGCATGCCGCGCAAGGATTTCATCGCCACTTTCCCGAAGAATGAGACCAGCCCGCGCTGGATCCTCAAGCACGTGAAGGCCGGCAAGAAGTACTCCGCGCCGCTGGCGAAGCTCAAGGATGAAGTCGAACGCCGCCAGAAAAAGCTGACGCTGCTGGAAGAGCAGTATCACCTGACGGTCAACGACATCAAGGAGATCAATCGCGAAGTTTCGATCGGCGAGGCCAAGGCACGCCGCGCGAAGAAAGAGATGGTCGAGGCGAACCTGCGCCTGGTGATCTCGATCGCCAAGAAGTACACCAACCGCGGCCTGCAGTTCCTGGACCTGATCCAGGAGGGCAACATCGGCCTCATGAAGGCGGTGGACAAGTTCGAGTATCGCCGCGGCTACAAGTTCTCGACCTATGCGACCTGGTGGATCCGCCAGGCCATCACGCGCTCGATCGCCGACCAGGCGCGCACCATCCGTATCCCGGTGCACATGATCGAGACCATCAACAAGCTCAATCGCATCTCACGGCAGATGCTGCAGGAGATGGGACGCGAGCCGACGCCCGAAGAGCTGGCCGTGCGCATGGAGATGCCGGAAGACAAGGTGCGCAAGGTGCTCAAGATCGCCAAGGAGCCGATCTCGATGGAGACGCCGATCGGCGATGACGAGGATTCGCACCTCGGGGACTTCATCGAGGATCAGTCGGTGGCCTCACCGATCGACCAGGCCACCATGGAATCGCTGCGCGAGACCACGCACTCGGTGCTGGCGCAGCTGACGCCGCGCGAGGCCAAGGTGCTGCGCATGCGCTTTGGTATCGACATGAACACCGATCACACGCTCGAGGAAGTCGGCAAGCAGTTCGACGTCACGCGCGAGCGTATCCGCCAGATTGAAGCCAAGGCACTGCGCAAACTGCGGCATCCGAGCCGCAGCGAGCAGCTGCGCAGCTTCCTGATGGATGACTGACAGACCCTGATCAGTGGTTGGCGCCGGTGCCGCCCTGCGGCCGGTCCAGCTGCGCGCGAGCGCGCGCGGCCGTCAAGGCAGCCAGCAGGCGCGCTTCACCGGCACCCAGCGGCGGGTGCGTATAGGCGCTCGCCGCATTGCCCGGGTTCGATACGGGCGCTGCTGTCGATGCTGTGCGCGTGACCGGTGCCGCCGCACGCTCATTGGTTTCGACCGGCTGCTGGCTACCCAGCCGCAGCAGATCCAGTTGCTCGAATACGCGCGTCAGATGCCCGTCGACCAGGCTGCGCAGACGCGCGATCGAACGCAGTTCCAGCAGGATCACGAGTCCCAATATCGCGACCGCGGCGGCCAGCGCCGACTGCGAAATCTCGTGCACCCAGCCCATCAGATTCATACTCAGGTTCATACAGCACTCCTGCGCCAGATTTCCGGCAGCCGATGCCCACACTTGGAGCTGGTTAAGTAGTGAGCAGAAATCGTGCCAGCTGCTGCCGGCGGTGCAGAATCCAGGCGTCATCGACTTCCCTCGGGCACTTGGGCGTTATCCAGGATCACGACAGCAACGCGGCGATTAGCATTGCGGCCGGCGACATTATTGTTGGTGGTTGCGGGACGGTACTGGCCGAACCCCATGACCGCGAGGCGATCCGGAGACACGCCGTGGTCCATGAACAGGTGCACGACACTGGCCGCACGCGCCGCGGACAGCTCCCAGTTGGAGGGAAACTCCGCGGTGTTGATCGGGCGGTCGTCGGTATAGCCCTCGACGCGAATCGCGTTGGTAAAGGGCTTGAGCGCGGCGGCCAGATGCTGCAGCGCCGGCGCGGCATTGCCTGACAGGTGCGCCACGCCGCTCGGAAACAGGATGTCGGTGCTGATATCCACCACCACCGAATTCTGCAGGCGCCGCACGTGCACTTCGCCGGCGGCGACCAGCGTGCCCATGGCGTTGGTAACCTCATCGGCCACCTTGGCAAGTTCCGCGCTGTCGCCGAGCGCGGGGCCCGGTGCGCTGCCCGTGCCGACTGCAGCCGTCGTCGCGGCGGCAGCGGGGACCGAGGACTTGGCTTCGGCGGCTGCGGCTCGTGCCGCCGCGGGCATGGCCGCTGAAAATATTTTCTGCACCTGGTTGCGAGGCAATTCGATGCGGCCGCCCGTGCCGCCACTGTCCGCCACCGCGTGCGCGGAATGCGGCGCGCCGTTGAAAGCTTCGGAGAGAGAATCCGACAGCACGCGATACTTGCCTTCGTTGACCGTCGACATCGCATACATGACCACGAAGAAGGCCAGCAGCAGCGTGACCAGGTCGCCGTAGGGAATAGCCCAGGCTTCGTGGTTTTCGTGGTCGTCGTGCCGTCTGCGGTTTCGCGACATGCTGCTACTGCAGGAAGCCGTGCAGACGGCCCTCGATAATGCGTGGATTTTCGCCCTCGGCGATCGCGATCAGTCCTTCGATCTGCATGGCGTTCAGGTGCGCGCGCTGCTGCACGGCAGCCTTGAGCTTGTTGGCCACCGGCAGGAAGAAGAGATTGGCCAGACCGATGCCGTACACCGTGGCGGTAAATGCCGCGGCGATACCGTGCCCGAGCTTCGAGGGGTCGTTCAGATTCTGCATCACCGCCATCAGCCCGAGGACCGCGCCGATGATGCCGAGCGTGGGAGAGTAGACCCCCATGCCTTCGAAAACCTTGGCCGCGCGCGTGTCGGCGGTTTCGCGGGCGTACATGTCGACTTCAAGCGTGCTGCGAATCGTGTCAGGTTCGCTACCGTCGACCACCAGCTGCAGGCCCTTGCGCAAAAAGGCATCAGGTTCCCCTTCTATCAGGCGCTCGAGCCCCAGCAGTCCCTGGCGGCGCGAGATGTTGCTCCACTCGACCATTTTCGTGGCGACCAGATCCGGTTCGTGAGGCGGCGGTCGGAACACCCACGGCAGCAGGTTGAATGCCCGCTTCATGACCTGCATCGGCGTCTGTATGCAGATCGCCGCCACCGTCCCGACCACCACGATCATGAATGCGGCCGCCGACACCAGCGCATGCACACCGGCGCCCTTGAGGATCGCGCCCAGGATGATCGCGACCGAGGCCAGCAGCAGACCCATGATGCTTAAGACATCCACGCCGGACTTCCTCAGCTCTGCCACTCGCCGAGCCGCGACTTCAGTCGCAGCAGGGCCTGCCCGTGCAGCTGGCATACCCGCGATTCGGTCACCTTCAGAACTGCGCCGATCTCCTTGAGATTGAGCTCCTGTTCGTAATAGAGCGAGAGCACCAGGCGCTCGCGTTCGGGCAATTCATTGACCGCCTCCATGATCGCCTCGCGCAGCGAATCGAACAGCGCTACGCCTTGGGGATCCGGCGCGCCGTCCGGCAGCCGGTCGAGAGGTGAATCCTCGCCGTCATCCGCATCGTTGAGACGCAGCAGCTGGCAGCCGAGGGCATCCTGAACGATATGTTGATATTCCTGCAGGGTGATGCCCATGTGTGCGGCAACATCGGCTTCGGTGGCTTCAGCCCCGCGCTGACTCTCCACTTCACGCAACGCGAGCGCCGCGGCGCGCGCCTTGCGGTGCACCGAGCGTGGCGCCCAGTCGAGCTTGCGCAGCGCATCGAGCATGGCCCCGCGAATACGGATGCCGGCGTAGGTCTCGAAGCTGGCGCCGCGACCGGTCGCATAGTTCTGCGCCGCCTCGAGCAGGCCCATCATGCCCGCCTGCATCAGGTCCTCGACGTCCACCTGCGGCGGCAGGCGCCCCGCCAGGTGATAGGCGATGCGCTTGACCAGGTCCGCGTGCTTGCGCACCAGCGCGTCCATGTCCGGCGGTGGCTGCGAGCTCGAATAGGCGCGCACACCGTTGTTCATTTAACCACCATGAGCGCCGGTGCCGGTCGCGCCAGCATGCGTTCCATGAAAAATTCGATGCCGCCGCTCGGACCCGCGGGCAGCGGCCATTGCTTGGCTGCGTGCGCCAGGGACTTGAAAGCCTTGGCCGCCGCGCAGGCGGGAAATGCTTCCATCACCGGGCGCTGCGCCTGGACGGACTTCTGCAGCGAGAGGTCCTCGGGAATGTCGCCGGCGTACTCGAGCACAACCTCGAGATAGCGATCGGTGACGCGCTGCAGGCGGCGAAAGGCAATCTGCCCTTCCTCCGGCTGGCGCGTGAGGTTGGTGACGACGCGAAAGTGGCGCACGCCGCGATCGCGGCTCAGCACTTTGATGAGTGCGTACGTATCGGTGAACGAGGTGGGTTCATCGCGCAGCACCACCAGCACCTGCTGGGCCGCCTGGCAGAACTGCAGGACCTGCTCGCCGATGCCGGCAGCCGTATCGACGATCAGCGTCTGCAGCTGGCCGGGTAGCCCGGCGAAGGCCTGCACGATGCCGTTCTGTTCGGTAACGCTCAGCGATGCCATGCGCGCGACTCCCGAGGCTGCCGGCACCACGCGCACGCCGGACGGAGTCTCGAGGATGATTTCCTCCAGCGCGCGCTCGCCTTTGAGCACATGCTCGAGCGTGTAGCGCGGCGTGAGTCCGAGCAGCACGTCGCAATTGGAAAGCCCCAGATCGCCGTCCAGCAGCATGGTTTTGCGACCGCTCTGTGCGAGCGCCGTGGCGAGATTCACCGCCACGGAGGTCTTGCCGGTGCCGCCCTTGCCGCCCGTGACGGCGATGACCTGCACCGGCGCGGCCTGATCGGGAGTGCGCAGTTCAGCCCGCAGCATTGACGCTGGCTCCATAGCGACGCGCGAGCAGTTCATCGTCGGCGCAGCCCTGTGCCTGGCGCGACAGCTCGATGGCGCGCGCCACCAGCTGGTGGGCACGCGCCGGACGCAAATCATCGGGAATGACCGGACCGTCGCAGACGTAGGCGAGCGGCAGCTGCGAACGCACCAGCGCCGAGAGCACCCCGCCGAGACTGACGGCCTCATCGAGCCGCGTAAGCGTGCAGCAGTGCGACACCTCCGGGCCGAAATGGCTCACGGCTTCATCGACCACGCCGCTCTGCGCGCTCGAGGGCAGCACCAGCATCAGCTGCAGTGCCGCGCAGCGCGAGCGCAGCGCGGCGAATCGCGCAGCCGCGTCACTGTCACGCCCGGCGGCGCCGGGCGTGTCGATCAGTATCATGCGGCCGGGCAGCGCCTTGATCCGCGCCTCGAGAGCGCCCGGATCCGTGGCGATCTCGACCCGCGCGCCGAGCACTCGGCCGAGGCTGCGAAGCTGTTCGTGCGACCCTAGGCGCTCGTCATCAGCCGAGATCAGCACCAGATTGGCCGGGTCCTGTTCGAGCACATAGCGAGCGGCCAGCTTGGAGAGAGTGGTGGTCTTGCCAGAACCGGGCGGCCCGATCAGTGCGAGCGCCCCCGAGCGCTCCACGGGGGGCGTACAGCTCTGGATGCGCCGCGCGAGCATCGCGTAGGGCGTGCGTTGCGCTTGCTCATCGGTCATCGCCGCGGGTAGTTCCGCTACGATCTGCAACGCCAGCGTGCGCTCGATTCCGAGCGTCGCCAAGTCGGCCAGCGAGCGCGCCTTGAGCGGCTCACGGCGTGTAAAGTCGTTCCAGGCCAATGCTGCGACCTGCTGCTCGAGCAGATTGCGCAGGCTGCGCAGCTCGTCGGCGACGCGCCGATCGGCGCCGAATCCCGCATCAACTGCCGATGCCACACTGGCTGATGCGGCGGGCGGCGAGGACAGCAGCGCATCCGCCAGCATTGACGGCGCCGCGGACTCCGCGGCATCGCGCGCCAGTTCCTGCAGTGCGGTGCGCTCGAGCTGCTTGAGCGCGGCGGTCTCAGCCAGCGTACCCTGTCCGGCCGCCAGCTCGAGATCGATCGCCGAGCACACTTCAACGCCTTCGGAAGTGCGCCGGGTACTGAGAATGACCGCGTCCGCACCCTGTTCCTCGCGGATGGCGCGCAGCGCAGCGCGCATGTCGGCCGCAACGTAACGCTTGATCTTCATGAGCGTGTCGTCTCCATCGTCGTCTTAGCGACCCACCGCCGCGACCAATCGGACGCGGCGATTGTCGGGAATTTCGTTCCAGGCCAGCACGTGCAGGTTCGGCACCGTCGCGCGCGTGAATCTCGCCAGCGTGGTGCGCAGCTGCGGCGCCACCATCAGCACGGCGGCCTCGTTGGAGGCCTCCTGGCGATGTGCCGAGTCGGCAAGCTTCGACTGCAGCCGCTCGGCCAGTCCGGGTTCGAGCGCAGCGTTGCCGGCGCCCTGCCCCTGCAGAGTGGATTGCAGCAGCTGTTCGAGATCGGGCTCGAGTGTGATCACGGGCAGCTCCCCGCCGCTGCCAACGATGTCCTGCACAATCTGCCGGCCGAGTGCGATGCGCACCTGCGCCTGCAGCACCGCCGGGTCCTGCGTGCGCGGGGCGTGCTCGGCCAGTGTCTCGACGATGGCGCGCAGGTTGCGGATCGGGACGCGTTCGGCAAGCAATCCCTGCAGCACTCGCACCACCACGCTCAGCGCCAGCGTCTTGGGTACCAGGTCCTCGACCAGCCGCGGCGCGGTCTTGGCGAGTCCGTTGAGCAGCTGCTGCACTTCCTCGTGTCCGAGCAGCTCGTGAGCGTGCGACTGGATGACGCTGCTCAGGTGCGTGGCGATGACCGTGGCGGCATCGACGACCGTGTAGCCGAAAGTCTGCGCCTGTTCGCGCTGCGCCGGTTCGATCCACACCGCTTCCATGCCGAAAGCCGGATCGCGCGTATCGATGCCGGGTGGCTTGCCGAACACACGGCCCGGGTTGATGGCGAGCTCACGCTCGGGATAGACCACCCCATCGGCCAGCGTCACACCGGCAAGGCTGATGCGATACGCATTGGGCGAGAGTTCCAGGTTGTCGCGGATGTGCACCGACTGCACCAGGAATCCGAGGTCCTGCGATAGCTTGCGGCGTACACCGCGAATGCGCGCCAGCAATTCCCCGCCCTGGCTCTTGTCGACCAGCGGCACGAGTCTGAATCCGACCTCCACGCCAATCAGATCCACCGGCTTCACATCGTCCCATGAGAGCTCGCGCTGATCGGCCGGCACAGCCGGCGTCGCATTGACGGGCGCGGCGGCGGGCGCGGCGGCCGCCTCTCGGGCGCGGCGCCGCAGGTACCACGCGCCGCCCCAGCAGGCAGCGGCGAACGCCAGGAAGGCGAGATTGGGCATGCCCGGGATCAGTCCCATGACACCCAGTACGGTGCCCGCGATGGCGAGGCTGCGCGGCTCGCGCAGCAGCTGCCTGGAGAGTTCCTTGCCAAGGTCCTGCGCCTTGGACATGCGCGTGACGATGATTGCCACACCTGTGGACAGCAGCAGCGCGGGAATCTGCGCCACCAGTCCGTCGCCGATGGTCAGCAGCGTGTAGACCCGCGCCGCATCGGAAAATCCCATGCCGTGGCTCAGGGTGCCGATGGCGAGGCCGCCGACCATGTTGATGATCAGGATCAGGATGCCGGCCGTGGCATCGCCGCGCACGAACTTGCTGGCACCGTCCATGGAACCGTAGAAATCGGCCTCCGAGCGCACTTCGGTGCGGCGCAGGCGCGCCTCGTCCTGATTGATGAGTCCGGCGTTGAGGTCGGCATCGATGGCCATCTGCTTGCCCGGCATCGCATCCAGCGTAAATCGCGCGCTGACTTCGGAGATGCGCCCGGCGCCCTTGGTGACCACGACGAAGTTGATGATGGTCAGGATCGCGAACACGACGATGCCGACCGCGTAGTTGCCGCCGACCACGAACTGGCCAAAGGCCTCGATCACGTGGCCCGCCGCGGCCGTGCCCTCGTGACCGTGCAGCAGCACCACGCGCGTGGAGGCAACATTGAGCGCCAGGCGCAGCAGGGTTGCCAGCAGCAGCACGGTGGGGAAAATGCCGAAGTCCAGCGGGCGTGAGACGTTGACGACAGCCATCACCACCAGCACGGACAGCGCGATGTTGAATGTGAACAGCACATCAAGCGCCAGCGGCGGCAGCGGCAGTACCACCATGGCCAGCACGGCGAGCAGCAACAGCGGTGCGCCGAGACCCCGCTGCAGCATCAGCCGCAGCGGTGTACTCCCCCCGGACAAAGCCTGGTTGGTGGTGAGTTCAGCCATGTGGACTTGGTGGAGCAATTCCCGTGCCGCCCCGCAGCGACAAATTACCGGCGCGCCGGCCCGAGAACCGCGTCACAGAACCTGGGCCGTTACGCATCATTCTTCGGCTACCTGGATGTCCGGTGGCGGCGGAGCCGGGCCGCCATGGCGTCGCACCGTGCGCAACTGGTAGACGTATGTCAGGACCTTGGCGACTGCCGCGTACAGCCGGGTCGGTATCGGGTCGCCCAGATCGCACAGCGCGTGCAGCGCCCGCGCCAGCGGCGGCGCCTCGACGATGGCCACTTTATGCTCGAGCGCGATCTCGCGGATGCGGGCGGCGATCAGATCCTGGCCCTTGGCGACGACCACCGGGGCCCGCATGCGTTGATCGTCGTAACGCAGTGCCACGGCATAGTGGGTCGGGTTGGTGATCACCACGTCAGCCTTCGGCACTTCCTGCATCATGCGTCTGCGTGCCAGCGCCTGCTGCACGCGCTTGATCCGCGATTTCATTTCCGGGCTGCCGTCGCTTTCCTTGCTCTCCTCGCGAATCTCCTGGCGTGTCATGCGCATGGATTTGTGGAACTGCCACAGCGCCAGCGGCACATCGATGATGGCGATGACGGCCAGCGCACCGCCGAGTGCAATCAGTGCCGCACCGCCGAGTCGCATCGCATGCGAGATAGCCACTGCGGCGGGCTCGACACTCAAGGCCGAATACTGGTGAAACTGCTTGCGCAGCACGAGCACCGCGACCGTGGCCACCAGCAATACGCGCGCCAGCGCCTTGGAGAGTTCGATCAGGCCACGGATCGAGAACATTCGGCGCAATCCCTCGATCGGATTCAGGCGCTCGAAATTCGGCACCAGCGCCTCGGAGCTGAAGGTCCAGCCGCCGATCGCGAGCGGCGTGAGGACCGCCGCCGCCAGCAGCAAACCCAGCAGCGGCGCGACCGCCATGCCCGCCTCCAGCGCCGTGTGGCCGAAGCGCATCAGCATCCAGCCGCTGTCGAGAGCCTCGCTGCTGCGAATTGAGAGACCGTCGCGCATGAGATTCTGCAGCTGCCCACCGATAAGCGAGCCCAGGCTCAAGAGGCCCACTCCCCCAGTCAGTACGATGGCGGCGGCGCTGAGATCGCGCGAGCGCGGCACCTGGCCTTTGGCGCGCGCATCGTCCAGCCGCTTTTGTGTCGGGCTTTCTGTCCGTTCGCGATCATCCCCTTCGGCCATGCCTCAGGTGCTCCCGACGATGGTGCGCATGAAGGTGAAAGCCGAGCTCACCAGATCGACGACGACCGTCTGGATGCCGGGCAGCCCGAACAGCACGATCACGAATCCGAACACCAGCGTGATCGGAAAGCCCACTGCGAAGAGATTGAGCGCCGGGGCGGCGCGCGCCATGACCCCGAATCCCAGGTTGATCACCATCAGAGCGGTCATGCCCGGCAGCGCGACACGCAGTGCGCCCATGAAGAGCTCATCGCCCCAATTTGCCAGCGATTGCGTGGCCGGAAGACTCAGTCCGTGAGGGCCGATCGGCAGACCGCGAAAGCTCGTGATCAGCGTGTCGATCAGTGCGATGTGGCCGTCGAGCGAGAGGAACACCAGCACGCCGAGCAGCGAGTAGAACTGCCCGAGCGCCGGGGTCGTCACGCCACGCAGCGGATCGACGTTGAAGGCGAAGCCCAGCCCCATGCCGTTGGCGATGATCTGTCCCCCCAGGGTCAGCGCATCGAACATCAGCTGCAGTGCAAAGCCGAGCGCGGCACCGACGATGATCTGCTCGACGGTGGTGATGATGCCGTCGGCCGACAGCACCGTCAGGCCATCGAGCGGCGGCAGCAGCGGCAGCGCAATCAGTGTCAGGGCGCCGGCCAGCACGATGCGAACACGCGGCGGCACATAGCTGGTGCCGAACACGGGCGCCACCATCAGGCACGCGCCGATGCGCAGGAACGGCCAGAAGGCACTGCCGATCCAGCTCTCGATCTGCGGAAAGGTCAGGATCGGCACGGGTGGCTAGCCGATCAGGCTGGGAATACTTTCGATCAGCATGCGGGTGTAGCCGACGAACTGCTTGAGCATCCAAGGTCCGGCCAGCACCAGCGTGGTGGCGATGCCCAGCAGCTTGGGGATGAATGAGAGCGTCATCTCGTTGATCTGCGTGGCGGCCTGGAAGATGCCGACCAGGATGCCGATCGCAAGCCCTACCAGCAGCATGGGCGCGGCCAGCATGAGAGTCATCTCCAGTGCGTGCTGGCCGATCGTCATGACGGTTTCGGGACTCATGGGTGCCTCACACTAACGGTAGAAACTGGACGCCAGTGAGCCCATGACCAGCGTCCAGCCGTCCACCAGCACGAACAGCATGATCTTGAACGGCAGCGAGATGAGCACCGGCGAGAGCATCATCATGCCCATCGACATCAGTACGCTCGCCACCACCAGGTCGATGATCACAAAGGGGATGAACAGCAGAAATCCGATCTGGAAGGCGGTCTTGAGCTCGCTAGTCACGAAGGCGGGCACCAGCAGCGTCAGCGGCACATCCTGCGGACTGGCGAACCCCTTGCCGCCAGAGATGTGGGCGAAGGTCGCGATGTCGCTCTCGCGCGTCTGCTCGAGCATGAAAGTTTTCAGGGGGGCGACTCCCTGCTCGAGAGCCGCGGTGGTGTCGATGCTGCCGGCCATATAGGGCACGACGGCATCGGTGCGGATCTTGTCGATGACGGGTGACATGACGAACAGGGTGAGGAACAGCGCCAACCCGATCAGCACCTGGTTGGGCGGGGTCTGGCCCGCGCCGATGGCCTGCCTCAGGATCGACAGCACGATCACGATGCGTGTAAATGCCGTCATCATCAGCAGCGCCGCGGGCAGCAGCGTCACCGCGGTCATCAATGCGAGCAGTTCGATGGTCAGCGTGTAGGTCTGTCCACCGCCGCTGCTCTGTACGGCGATCGCAGGAATGCCGGGAGCGGCGACCGCGGCGGCCGCCGCGGCGCTGGCAGCGACCGGCAGCAGCAACAGGCAGGCCCCCAGGCAGAGCATCACGCAGCCGGTGGGCTTGCGGGCAGCTATCGCTTTGATACTCACTTTTGTAGCGCGCATGAATGCGTTCATTTGCCCAGGCTCTTGAGCAACATCGATTTGAAAGTGGGGCGCGCAACGTCCGAAGAACTCGCGACACCGACGCCATCCGCGACGTCCGGTTCGGCGACGCCGTCGATGACATGCAATGTGCGCACGTTGCCGGGCGCCACGCCGACGAGCACCTGGAAGGCGCCGACTCGCAGCAGCACCGCTCGCTCGCGCGTTCCCAGGGACACCTGTGCCAGCACCGTCAGCCCGCTGGTGTTCGGCCCACCGACGCCACGCACGCGGCGCGCAAACCATGCCGCGGACAGCAGTGCGCCGAGGACCAATACCATGGCCAGCGTGACTCGCAGCGTGCCCGCCATCGGGGTGGGTACCGTTTGTGCCGTACCTGCGGCAAAGGGCAGCGACTCGGCCGCGACGGCGAAGTCGCCCGCACCAAGGGCAATGGCGCACACGGCGAGCGATCGCCACGCGCGGCTCGCGGCTGCGCTTAATTTGGGACTTCTCAAGACTCGCAGATCTCCACACGGCAGGTTCGCAGCTGATGGAGCAACGCGCATGCCAGAGCCGCGGGCACGCAGCTAAGTCATTCTGACTGTTTGAATTGCGGGCGCGCACCGATCGTGACGCGGTTCACATAACGGCCGACAAGTCTGCCTGTGTAGGTGGGCGCCGATTATTTGGCGGTCGTTATTCGACGACAGTCCACGGGTCAACCGATGGCGTGGTCGGGCGCTTGGTGACTCAACGTCAAACAAACGACGACTCGAGGAATGGTCATGCGCAACAATCTGATTGGATTTGCGGTCTCCGCGGTTCTCGCGGGCACACTCGCCGCTTGCGGCAGTGGCAGTGGCGGTTCCACGGGCTCCATGCAGGCAGCCAGTCCGCAATCGGGCACCGTGCCGCTGATCGTCAGTGATGCATCATCCGATGATTGGGCGACGATTGGCGTCAAGATCATCAGCATCGCGCTGGTGCCGCAGGATGGCAGCGGCAATGTCACGGTGTACACGGCCCCATCAACCGTGCCCACCATCAATCTCGAGCAGCTTGATCAGCTCGGTGAAATCCTCGGCAATGTCTCGGTGCCGGTCGGCACCTACACCGGCGCGTTGATCACGGTGGCCGGCAACCCAGGCGATGTGATGCTGACCGCGTCCGCGGATCCGGAAGCCGGTTTCAGTCTCGCAGCCGGCGCATCGGTGGCTTCGTCCAATATTGAGATCCAGCACACTACCGGTAGTGCTCCGAATCTCGTGGTACCGATCTCAGTCAGTTTCGTCACGCCGCTGACTGTCACGACGACATCGAGCAATGCGCTCGACCTGGAATTCGACCTGTCGCACCCGGCCTTCCTCGTCGGCCACATGCCGCCCGGAGCGATCGACACCCACTGGGCCGTCAATTTCACGGGACCGGTGCGTCATCACCCGATCGCCGATATCGCCCATCTGGTGCTGCGGCATATGTACGGCACGGTGACCGCGATTGCCAGCGACAACTCCGCCATCACCATCACGCGGGACTTTCCGACCCTGCCGGTGGTATCGCCGGAGACCGCCATCATGAGTTCACAGTCGCTGTCGATTCTCGCCGATGCCACCAACGGCACGCTGCTATATGACATCGATGCCGGCACGAGCTCCACGATCCAGAACTTCTCCAGTGAGAGCACGCTCGACGGCCGCTATGTACGCATCGCGGCCCGCTACCAGGAGGACGGCACCCTGGTTGCAACACGCATGTGGGTGAGCAGTAACTTCGACAACGTCTGGCTGAGTCCGGAAGGACATGTGCTGCACGTCGATACGACCGCCGACATCATCACCATTGAGAACGAATCGGGTGTCGGTGTGCCGATGCAGGTCGATGCCAACACGCAGTTTTATTTTCGCCAGCCCGCCAATGCCGTGGCCGACGCCACTCCGATTGGAACCGGGCCGCCCTTTCTGGCCAGCAACAACTTCGTGCGTGGCTTTAAGGTGCATGCCAGCGCGGTCGATCCGCTGGCCACGCCCATGGTGGCGCAGAGCATCGACATCGAGACCGCGGCCTACTCGGGCACGATATCCCAGGCGACGACCAGTAACTTCATCTACACGCGCAACTTCCCGCATGCGGGCGATGATTACGTCGTCACGCTCGACTACATTCTCTCGGGGTACCAGTGGTGGAACTTCGCCTACCCCACCCTTGTCGATTCCAGCAACGCGGCAATCGGCGATTTCGCGGCGGCGACCGATGGCAGCGTCAATTTCGGCGGCACCGCCGGGCAGATATCGGCCTGGGGCGTGAGTTACGCCAAATGGGGCGACCCAGCCAACACCACGGGCTGGAGTGCCGCTGCGAGTGTGCTGCTACCGGTCCCGGTCCCAGTCGCCTCCGTGGCAACAACCTTGGCGGCTGCCAGCAGCGGCTATAGTTTCACGGCCACGGCCACCGGTGGCACCCAACCGGTCACCATCGATGTCAGCAACAGCGGCGGTGAAGCGACGCTGGTCTACCAAGTCGACTATGGCAATGGCATCGTGACCGTCAGCCCGGTGGACATCACGATGGCATCGGGGCTTTCGACTCTGACCGACGGATTGGCGGTCGGTGCCAAGGTGAAGATCTCGGGAATCGCGCAGAGCGATGGCACGTTGAAAGCGTACGTGCTCACTTACTTCACCAACACCGCGCCGGCGGACTGAGCGGGCGGACCCCTGGATTACCCGAGTGCCGCCTTGAGCATTTCAACTTCCGTCTGCGATTCGAGCATGATTCGGATCAGTGCGGAGTCGTTCAACCCCAGTGCCGCGGCGGCCGGCATCTGGGCCAGGTCAGAGTCATCCGCTCTGTTGTTTGCCATCTGCGTGGCGACGTTGACGGCTACGATGAGCAGATCCTGAAGATCCGCGGGGCCCGAGTGGCTGCGCCCGAGTTCGTACTGACCGCCCACGGCAGCTGCCAGCTCGTCGCCGAGCTTCCAGTTCTCGATCAGGGCCTGACCGATGCTGGGGTGCCAGCTACGGAGCTCCTCGCCGTCATCGCTGAAGGAATCGATCTGTTCGCGCGGCGTGCGCGCGATGATGTAGATCTTGCCGATGTTGTGCAGCAATCCTGCCAGCATCGCCTCATCGGTACGCACGCACTTGGATTCCTTCGCCATCGCGTGGGCCAACGCCGCCACCCGCACGCCCTCGTGCCAGCAGTTGTCGAGCTTGGCGCGAATGTGACCCAGTTCCGCGGCGCGGCGCAGCTGCGCGGTGGCATAGGCCAGCGCCGCGGTTCGGATATTTTCGTGCCCGATCCGCGTGACCGCCAGCTTGAGGTCGGTCACCCGGGAGCCGCCACGATGCAGCAGCGTCGAATTCGCCATGGTCAGGATGCGCGCGGCCAGGCCCGCGTCGGAGCTGACCACGCGCGCGATGCGTTCGCCGGTAACGGCCTCATCCGAGAGGATCTGCTGCACGCGCGCAGCAACATCCGGAAAGGACGGCAGATCGACGCGCCCGACCGACAGCTCCCTGGCGAGCTCGCTGACGAACTGGAACAGTAACTGCTGCGTCGGTGCCGTCTCGGGCTGGAGCGTCTGTGGCAAGGTCCGTGTCTCCTGGATGCGTTCCCGTCGAGTGGTGGTATCGGCCGGCGACGGCGCCTCTTGAATGCGCTTATTTCAGCTTGCGGATCCGTTCGGCCGGACTGATCACATCCGTGAGCCGGATGCCGAACTTGTCATTGACGACGACCACTTCGCCGTGAGCAATCAGGGTGCCGTTGACGTACACGTCCAGCGGCTCTCCGGTGGCACGGTCGAGCTCGACGACGGACCCCTGGCTGAGCTGCAGCAGGTTGCGGATGCTGACCCGGCTGCGGCCCACCTCCATGGATAGTGTGACCGGAATATCCAGCACTACGTCGAGATTCAACTCACGATTTGCACCGGCGTCGGGCGCATCGGGCTTCAAATCGTTCATCTCGGCCGGTTGCGGTTCGATCGCTCTCGAGGTTTGTGTACTCATGACCTGCCTGCCACATTACTTAATATCGGCTGCTTGCGCCGTCCGATCCGTTGGGAAACTTTCACCGCCTGTTGGCCGCGCGACACGCCGAAGCCGCCGCGGAGCACCGGCACGCCTTCGGCCAGCAAAGTGACTTCGCCGTCGAAATCACAGGGAATGATATCGCCCGGCTTCAGATCGACCAGCCGCCCGAGCGTCAGGGTGGTGTGACCAAGCACCGGGGTGAGCTCGACTTCAGCTTCCTCGATCTCCGCGCGCAGCGTCCGGTTCCAGCTTTCGTCGCGTTCCATGCGATCACTTTGCACGCCGGAGTCGAGCAGATCACGGATCGGTTCGATCATGGCGTAAGGAAGCGTGACGTGCAGTTCGCCGCCGCCGCCCTCGAGCTCTATCCGGAACGCGGTTACCACGACGATCTCAGACGGGCTGACGATGTTGGCGAAGTGCGGGTTGATCTCCGAATTGAGATATTCGATGGTGATCGGTGTGCAGACGCTCCATGCTTCGGTCAGATCGGCGAACGCCTCGCGCAATACCATCTGCACGATGCGTCCTTCGGTGAGCGTAAATTCCCGGCCCTCGATCTTGGCGTAGCGGCCGTTGCCGCCGAAGAAATTGTCGACGATCGCGAATACCAGCGTCGCATCGAGCGTCAGCAGCGCGGTGCCGCGCAACGGGTTGATCTTGATGAGATTCAGGCTCGACGGCAGGTGCAGGTTCTGGGTGTACTCAGTGAATTTCTGCACCTTGACCGGCGCGACGCTGATCTCGGGCGTGCGCCGGAGCATGTTGTACAGCCCGACACGAAACAGCCGCGCGAAGCGGTCATTGATCATCTCCAGGGTCGGCATTCGGCCGCGGACGATGCGAACTTGGGTGGCCAGATCATAGACCTTGGCCTTGCCAGGCTCCTCCGGTGGCGGCTCAGTGGCAACCGCGCCGTCATCGACGCCTTTCAGCAGCGCATCGATCTCGTCCTGATTGAGAATCTCGGCGCTCATTTACTGGATCACGAAGCTGGTGAAGTACACGTTCTCCACGTTCTTGGCCTCGCCGCCCTCGGCCGCGACGATCTTGCGCACGATCTCGAGGGTCGCGTTGCGCAGCTTTTCCTTGCCGTCGGGCGAGAGCAGGCTGGCATTGTCCTGGCTCGAGAACAGCAGCACCAGGTCGTTGCGCACGGCCGGCTCGTTGTTCTTGATCATCTCCAGGGTCGGCGGATCGCGTGTCATGGCTTCCACCATCACCTGCAGGTACCGCGCGCTGCCCTCACCGCCGAAATTGACGACAAAGGCGGGATCGAATTTGTAATAGAGGGCAGCTGTCTTGGGCGTGGCTTTCTCGGCCGGCGCATCGGCGGAAGCCGCGTCGGGCTTGGGCTTGAATGCAAACCAGGCACCCGCACCGCCGAGCAGCAACACGGCGATGATGATGAAGAGCAGCTTGCCCTTTTTCTTCTTTGGGGCGTCGCCTGCTTCCTTGGTGGCGGCTTCAACCCTTGCAGCTTCGGTGGCCATGTCGGTATCGCTCTGTTACGTAGACGTTGAAATACAATGCCTGCTCATGGAGCAAGCGCTGTGCCAGCGCCGAATCGGGCGGCACTGACGGAAAATTGTCGCTGTTGCGGCATACACTCAGGCGTACTCATCGATGAGCCCGGCGCTGCGAACCGCAGCGACCGTCACCGGCTCCTCACCGGCGGCCGGCAAGGTGTTATCGCGCCCACGGCCGCCCGACTGTGAACCGGATCTCGCTTCGCCCTGGACCTGGGTCTGGCCGAGCGTCAGTCCGCCGTGCGCCAGCATCGCGCGCAGCGTCGGGACGCTCTGTTCGATCGCGTTTCGTGTGTCGGGATGCGCAGCGACGAAGTTGACGTTGATCTGCGATGCCTGCATGTCGATGTGGACTTCCACTGGACCCAAGTGCTCGGGCGAAAGTCGCAGCGTTGCGCTCTGCACCTTGGCCGACGCCATCATCTGAACCTGCGTGGCCATGTCACGCGACCAGTTCGGGTCGGTCACCGGCGTAGCGATGGACCGTTCAATCCCGCCGGTCTGCGCATTGGCCGCCGCGACCCCGCGCACCAACTGCGCGAGCCCTGCGAGGTCGGTGGAGGAAACATCCGTGGCGGCGCGGGGGCGATCGGGCGATGCCTGCGCGCCGTCGCCGCTGGCGTCCGAATCGCCAGATGAAGGCGTATCAGTGGCGGTTCCCATCGTATTCGGCACGGCCTGGAAATCCGGGAGCGCGGAGGCGGCGATGTTGGCCGCGAAACTGCCCGCCGTAGCCGCCGTACCCGCCGTACCCGCCGCGGCCGCCGCGGTGTTACCGCCGCCCGTCGAGGACGAGCCCACAGGCGCCGTATCAGCGGCACCGGCATTGCCGGTTAACGCGGCGAGCGCGGTGGTGGAATTGAGTGATTCTGTACTCGCCGCAGGGGCAGGAGCCGCCGGCGGGGTGGCTGCCGCGTTAGCTGAAGTCGCTGCGGACGATGCGGCCATCAGCCACACGACCGGCGCCGACATCAAACTGGTGCTGGCGGTGCCGTCGGTTAACGAGGCGCGTCGAGCCGGCTTGGCGGCAGCGGCACCAGTGGACGTGCTCGAATACGTGAGGTCTTCATCGGCGAGGACGGCACCGGTATCGTCGGCCTCGTCGGACTCGTCCGTCTCGGAGGTACTCGCCGTCGTGCCGGGGAGCGGTGATGCGGCGGCGGCCGGGGCGGCAGCCGTTGCATCGGTGGTGCCTGCTGCAGTGCCCGTCATGGCGGCGGCGGCATCGGCCGCATCGGCTGCATTGGCTGCATCGGCTGCATCGGCTGGACCGGCGGTGGCCGTCCGGCCGGAACGCGATGGCGCTTTCGAATCGGACGCAACCGCCGGACTGGCCGCTTTGCTCCTGCCGCTGGACGGCAGTGTCGATTTCGGCGACGGCTTTCCGCCGGTCGCTGTCGGGGTCGACTCCGCATCCGCGCGGGCTGGAGTGCCCACGAGCATGTCGGAGAAGCTCTTGCTGCCGGCGGCCGCATCGGTGGCCTGCGGGGTGGCGCTGCGGGCGCTGGCGTTGCCGGCCGACGCGCTGGCAGGTGCGGTCGCTCTCACTGCGCACCTCGCGAGCGCTGCGCGCGATCGTCCTGTTCGCGCTGCACACGCCGGTCCTCGGCTCTGCGCTCCTCGGAGTGAGCCTTGTCGATGACCTTTTCGACGGCGTTCTTGCGGGCGGCTGCCTGTGACCAGGCATCACGCTCGCGCTGGCATTCGGCCGTCAGCTGCTCGACCACGCTCTGCTGCGCCTTGACTGCCTCGCCCAGTCGCGCGATGAAAATCTGGTAGTCGCGCATGCCGGAGACGCCGATGCCGGCCTTCGCGCGCTGCGCAAACATGTTGCGATACTCCTCCAGGTAGCGCTGCAGTTCATCGCAGCGCCGCTGCGCCTCGGCCATACGGTTTTGTGCCGCCGCCACACGCAGCGCACTCTCGCGCTCGAGTTCGTCCATCAGCTGGCTGACAGGTTGCAGTCGCTTGGCTCGCTTCACTTAGTTCCCCCTGGTGGTGGCTCCGCCATCGTTGCCGCCAGCATCGAGATGCTGGCGGCCAGATCGACACGCTCGTGCATGTCCTGGCGCATGAATGCTTCGATCTGCGGCCAGCGCGCGATCGCATGATCGATTCGCGGATCGCTGCCGCGCTGGTAGGCACCGATGGTGATCAGGTCGCGGTTGTTCTCATAGGTGGCCGTCGCCTGGCGCAGCTTGCGCGTCAAATCGAGCTGGGTGGCCGGCACGATGTCGTGCATGACACGGCTGACCGACGCCTCGATGTCGATCGCCGGATAACGGCCGCCTTCGGCAATCCGGCGGGACAGTACGATGTGACCGTCAAGAATGGCGCGAGCGGCATCGACGATCGGATCGTTCGGATCGTCGCCTTCCGCCAGCACGGTATAAAAGGCCGTGATGGAACCGGATGAACCGACACCGTTACCGGCGCGTTCGACCAGCTGCGGCAAGCGCGCGAACACCGATGGCGGGTATCCCTTGGTGGCCGGTGCCTCGCCGATGGCGAGCGCGATTTCGCGCTGCGCCTGCGCAAAGCGTGTCAGCGAGTCCATGATCAGCAGCACATTGCGGCCGCGATCTCGAAAATACTCGGCGATGGCGGTCGCCAGCCACGCGCCATGCAGGCGCATCAGCGGCGGATAGTCCGCAGGCGTCGCCACGACGACTGAGCGGGACAGCCCGGCGCGGCCCAGGATGCGCTCGATGAATTCTTTCACTTCGCGGCCGCGCTCACCGATGAGCCCGACCACGATCACGTCGGCCGCGGTGTAACGCGCCATCATGCCGAGCAGCACGCTCTTGCCGACGCCGCTGCCGGCGAACAGACCGACACGCTGGCCGCGCCCGATCGTTAGCAGTCCATTGATGGCACGCACACCCACATCCAGCGGCTGCGTGATCGGCTGGCGCCGCAGGGGATTGATCGGCGTGCCGGTCAATCGCACGCTGGCATCCGCCTCGATCCTTCCCAGACCGTCGAGCGGATTGCAGGCGCCATCGACGATGCGGCCGAGCAGATGCGAGCCGACCCTCACCGAGCCGGTGTGGGTGCGAGGTAAAACCAGAGAATTGGGTTTGAGCCCGTGAATGTCGCCGGTCGGCATCAGGTAGAGCCGGTCACCGGCGAAGCCGACCACTTCGGCTTCGATACTGGCCTGCCCGGAACTGAGGATCTCGCAACGATCGCCGACGGCGGCCTGGCAGCCGGAGGCTTCGAGGGTAAGGCCGACCATGCGAGTCAGGCGCCCGGCAACCACCGGTGGAGGGACCGAGTCGAGCCGCCCGGAGGCCGCCGCGAGTCCTTTCGTCCAGCGCTGGGCGGCGGACTGCAGCAGCGGATTGACGGCAGCTTCGGGTCCGCTCACGCGCCCTCCTGCGCATCGGGGGCGCGCGAATCGCCCAGGGCCGCGGCAATCGCGGCGCCCAGACGCTGTTCCAGCGTCGCATCGATGGTGGAGTTCTCACTGCTGACACGGCAGCCGCCGCGCGAGATCAACGGATCTTCGGCGACATTCCAGGAGCGGTCGCTGCCGGCCTCAACCACGCGCGAGCGCACGAGCTTGGCATCCTCGGGATTGAGGTGCACGCGGATATCGCGCGCGGTCATCGGCAGCAGCGCCACGGTTTCACGAATGACGGCGACGATCTCATCGGGCTGCGTCTTGAGTTCGCGCCGCACGATATGGCGCGCGATGGCTCCGGCCAGCGAAACCAGCTGGCGCTGCACCTCGCTGTCGAGCGCCGCGATCGGCTTGGCCATGAAGTCGAGTATCGATGCCAGGTTCTGCACGCGCCGGTCCAATTCGACCTGCGCCGCCTGTTGTTCCTTGCGTACGGCCGCGACAGCCGCATCGCGTCCTTCCGCGTAGCCCTTGTCCCACGCCTCGCGCTCGATGCCGCTCAAATCCACGACGCGCCGATTGCGCGCCAGCACCGGGCCGTTGATCTCCGGCAATTCCCAGCGCGCCGTGGCTGCAGGTTCAGACATAGGCTTCGCCGCCCTTGCCGCCCAGCTGCAGGCGCCCTTCTTCACCCATGCGCCGCGCGGTGACCAGGATTTCCTTCTGTGCCGCCTCGACTTCCGACAGGCGCACCGGCCCCTTGGCCTCGAGGTCATCCTTCATCATCTGCGATGCGCGCTCCGACATGTTCTTGAAGAACTTCTCCTTCAACTTCTCGTCCGCCGCCTTGAGCGCGATGATGAGCTTGTCGCCCGGCACCTCGCGCAACAGCTCCTGCATGCCGCGGTCGTCGACTTCATTCAGGTCCTCGAATACGAACATCAGATCCTGCAGTTTCTGGCTCAGCGGCTCGTCGATCTTGGCGATCTGCGTCATGAGGGACGATTCCTGCGCGCTGCCGACCAGATTGAGAATGCCGGCCGCGGCCTTCGGTCCACCGAATCCGCCCGAGGTCTTGCCGCCGGCGTTGCCCGAGAACTGCTTCTCGAGCACCTGGTCGAGCTCATCAAGCGCGGTGGGATGCACGCCATCGAGCGTCGCGATGCGCATGATGATTTCGGCGCGCGTGTTTTCCGCGAGCTGTCCCAGTACTTCCGCGGCCTGATCCGCTTCCAGATAGGACAACACGATGGCGATGATCTGCGGGTGTTCATTGCGCAGCATATCGCTGACCGCGCGCGCCTCCATCCACTTGAGCGCCTCGAGTCCGCGGCTGCTGCGGCCGCCCAGGATGCGGTCGACCACGCTGCCGGCCTTGTCGGCGCCGAGCGCCTCGGTCAACACCCTGCGAATGTAGTCGTCGGTGCCGACGCCGAACGAGGTCTGCTGTTCGACGTTGGCGGAAAAGTTCGTCAGTACCGAAGAGACTTCCTCACGCGAGATGCCGCTGAGCTGCGCCATCGCGGCGCCCACCCGCTGCACATCCTTGGCACCGAGATGCTTGAGTACCTGCGCGGCCTCCTGCTCGCCGAGCGCCAGCAGCAGAATCGCCGCCTGCTCGACGCCTGAGCGGTCCATGCCTGCCTCGCTCACGATTCACCCACCCATGTCTTGACGACCTGCGCGACGCGCTTGGGATCCTGGCCGACGAGGCTGCGCGCCTGCACGATCTGCTGTTCGTAGGCCAGCGCGGGACTGGCAGCGGCCGCGCCCGCTGTTCGCGCCTCGCTATCGCCGCCCGCGGCCGCCAGCAGCTGGGGCTGCGCCGGGGTGACGGCGTGACTTGCCAGATTCTTGATCAGCGGCCGCAGCACGCCGAGCGCCAGAGCGATCAGCACCAGCGCACCGAGCACGAGGCGAACCATGTTCAGCACCAGCGGCCGCTGCCAGATCGGTATTACCTCGGGCTTGAGCGCCGGCTCGACCACTTCCAGGAAGGACTGGTTGACCACGTTGACGCTATCGCCGCGCGCTTCGTCGAATCCGACCGCGTTCTTGACCAGCTGCGTGATGCCCTCGATCTGCTCCTTGGACAGCGGCTGCTCGGTGACTTTGCCGTCCGCGCCGGTCTTGTGCACGTTGTCCACCAGCACCGCCACCGTGACGCGCTTGATGCGGCCGGCTGGCTGGCGCGAGTAGCTGACCGTGCGGTCGATCTCGTAGTTGCGCGTGCTCTGCTTGGAGGTGTTCTGGGGCGTGGCCGCAGCCGCCGCGGCAGCCGCTGCAGCTGCCGCATCGGCGGCCGCAGCCGCATTCTTGGCCGCGGCACCACCGCTGGCAGGTGCCGGCGCGGCGGGCTTCGCCGCGGCCACTGCCTGTCCGCCGGAAGGCGGCTGATTGGTCAGCGCACCGGGTACGCCGCCGGATCCGCTGCCACCGCGGCTGGCTTCCTCGGATGACTGTTCGCTGCGGACCACCGTGCCGTCGGGCTTGTACTGCTCCTGGGCCTGTTCGCTGGCCGTGGGATCCAGATCGACGGTGACCTGCGCGCGCACGCGGCCATCGCCGACCATGGGCGTGATCAACTGTTCGATATGCGTGATGTAGGTATCTTCGATGCGGTGCGCCGCTTCGAATTGCTCGGCGGCAACCGCCGCATCGCCGGCCTTCGGTGACGACAGCAGGCGGCCCTGCTGATCGACCACGGTGACCTGGTCGGAATCGAGTTCGGGGATGCTCGAGGCCACCAGATGGACGATGGCCGAGACCTGCTCGGGCGCAATGCGATGACCGGCGCGCAATTGCAGCAGTACCGATGCGCTGGGCGGCCGGCGGTCGCGAACAAAGGCCGACTGCTGCGGAATGGCCAGATGCACGCGCGCAGCCTCGACCGCCTGCAGCGACGATATGGTGCGCGCCAGCTCGCTTTCCAGGGCGTATTGATAGCGGGCACTCTCCATGAATTGGCTGACGCCGAATCCAGGATCCTTATTCATCAACTCGAAGCTGCTGTTCTTGCCCTGCGGCAGCCCCTGCGAGGCGAGCTGCAGCCGCGCGTCGTGCACGCGCTCGGCGGGCACCATGATGGCGCCGCTGTTATTGTCGAGCTTGTACTCGATGCCGCCGGTCTGCAGCGCCTGGACTACGCTGCTGGAATCCGAATCGGACAGATTGCCGTACAGCAGGCTCCAGTTCGGGCCTCGCCACCACAGCACTACGGTGACCCCTGCGGCCACCGCGAGCGCTATGCCGAGCAGCAGCAGCAATGGACGGACGTTCAGTCCGAGCGCGCCGGGCACCACGACAGTTGAATTGTTCGCCATGAGCTAGTTCCCGGGCATCCTTATATCTGCATGTTCATGATGTCCTGGTACGCGCTGACCAGGCGATTGCGCACTTCCGTCAATGCGCGAAAGGAAATCGACGCCTTCTGGCTTTCGATCATGACCTTGGCCAGATCCACGCCGGGAGTGCCGCGCTCCCAGGCATCCGCCAGCGCACTGGCGGTCTGCTGTGTCTGATTGACCGAATTGATTCCCTGCTTGAGAAGATCGGCAAAGGCGGGCGCATTGGCGGCGGCCGCACCTCCAGCCGAAGCCGTCGCGCCCAGCTCCGCCGCGGCATTGCCGGCGGGTTTGACGATGGAACCGGCCTGCGCCGAGAGCGAGCGGATCTGGGCCAGCACCTGGTCGATGGCGATGTTGCTCATGAGGAACTCCCGCCGACGACGGCCAGTTCGTCGCAATCGATACCGGCGCGACGCAGCCGCGCAAGCTTGTAGCGCAAGGTGCGCGGACTGATGCCCAGCCGCTCGGCGATGCGCTCGCGCGTTTCGTTGCTGCGCAATGCCTCGAGGATGATGCGCTGCTCGGCCAGTGCCAGTGATTCGGCCAGCGCGCCGGGGGCAGCCTCGGGGGCGCTCCCGGATGCCGGTACCGCCGGCAATGCCGTTGCCGCCGCCGCCAGGACCTGCGGCCCGGCGAGCGGCGCCGCGGCAGGGGGTTCGAAGATGATGTGCGAGTCGCGCACCAGATCGCCGTCGCACAGCACCAGCGCGCGCTGCATGACGTTTTCCAGTTCGCGCACATTGCCGGGCCACGCGTAGGTCAGCAGCAACTGCGCGGCCTGCGGATGCATCGCCGGGATGCGCGAGCCCGCCGCGCAATGCGCCGCGAGCAGCCGCATCGCCAGCGGCAGGATGTCGTCGCGACGCGAACGCAGCGGCAACAGCGTGATGGGAAATACATTGAGCCGGTAGTAGAGGTCCTCGCGGAATCGCCCCGCCGACACTTCCTCGCGCAGACGGCGATTGGTGGTCGCAATCACCCGCACATTGAGATCGAGCGAGGTACGCGATCCGAGCCGCTCGACTTCGCGTTCCTGCAATACACGCAGCAGCTTGGCTTGCAGGGACAGCGGAATCTCGGATATTTCATCCAGCAGCAGCGTGCCGCCCTGGGCCTGTTCGAATTTTCCCGGGTGCGCATTGTGCGCGCCCGTGAATGCGCCGCGCTCCCAGCCGAATAGCACCGCTTCGAGCATATTCTCGGGAATCGCGGCGCAATTGATGGCGACGAAGGTGTTGCCCGCGCGACTGGAGTGGTGATGGATGTAGCGCGCCAGCACTTCCTTGCCGGTGCCCGATTCGCCCGCGACCAGGACCGTGCATTCGCTTCCCGCGACGCGGCGGGCCAACGTCATCAGCAGGCGCGAGCTCTCGGCACTCGCGACCGGATCGTGAGCCTCGGTGAGGCGGCCGCGATTGCGATCGCGCGTTTCCGTGCCTGGCACCATCGCTGAAGTCTGCATCGGGGAGTCCATAGCCTCTTCAAGTCGTACTTGACGAGGTCAGAGGAGCAATTTGCGTGCCGACGTCAAACTGTGACGAGGCTCACGATGGCAGCGGATTGCCGCTGCCTCGGACGTCAAGATTCCGGCACCACCGCTTCGCTGCCGCCCATCGAATACTTGCGCAGCTTTTCCACCAGCGTCGTGCGGCGCAGTCCCAGCACGCGGGCTGCCTGCGCCACCGTGCCGCCTGCCGATTCCATGGCCCGCACGATCAGCCGCTGCTCGAGTGTCTCGAGGTACTGGCGCAGATCGAACCCCGCCGGAATGTTTTCCAGCAGTGCATCGGCAAACTCGGGATCGATGGCCCCCTGCGCCTCGCCATCAGCGTCTGCCTCTGCGGCTGCATCGGCATCTGCCTCGACGGTCTCACCGACATTAAGCGCAGCCAGGGCTGGCGCCAGCACGGTGACGGCCGGCGTGACCGCGACCAGGGATTCGCAGGGAGGCTGAGATCCTGGCGTCCAGCCTTCAGGGCGGTAGCGTGGCGGCAGGTCGGCGATACCGACTGCGCGCGATTGACACTGGATCGAAAGGCGCTCGATCAGATTGCCGAGTTCGCGCACATTGCCGGGCCATCGATAGGCTTTCAGCGCTTCGAGCGCCGGAGCCGAGAACTGCACCCGCGGGCGGCCAGATGCCTGGATGCGCTCGGCAAGCGCGGCAATGAGCAGCGGCAGATCCTCGCCGCGCTCCCGCAGCGGCGGCATGTCGATCGGAACGACGTTGAGTCGATAAAACAGATCGGCGCGGAAAGTGCCATTGATGATGGCCTGCTCGAGATCGCAATGTGTGGCGGCGATGATGCGCACGTCGCAACGCTGCGGCAGGCAGCTGCCTACGCGCTCGTACACGCGCTCCTGCAGCACGCGCAACAGTTTGACCTGCATGGTCGGATTCATGTCCCCGATCTCGTCGAGGAATATCGTGCCGCCGTCGGCAACCTCGAAGCGGCCCTTGCGCGCGGCCAGCGCGCCCGTGAACGCGCCCTTCTCGTGGCCGAACAGCTCGCTCTCGAGCAGCTCGCCCGGGATCGCGCCGCAATTGATCGGAATAAAGGGGCGGGCGCGTCGCGGCGAGCTGTCGTGAATCGCGCGGGCGACGACTTCCTTGCCCGTCCCCGACTCGCCGAGGATCAGGACGTTACTGTCAAATTCCGCCACCTGGCAGATCAGACGGTTTACCAATCGGATGGATTCCGATGAACCTGTGGGCAGCGTCGCGCCGTGCCGCGCTTGACTGTCGGATTCAAAGATGTCGGCGTTGCCGATCGCTATGTTCACAGCCGCCCTATCAGCCATGTCGTCCTGCGTACCAGTTCCGGTGGCGCACAGATTAGGAGCGACGTTATGGCAAGGGATGGATTTGCGTCACAGGATGACTGTGCGGCAGCTTCGGTCGGACTGCCCCTCTGGGAGCTTTTGAGCAGTGCGTCGCAGTTTGGACCGTCGGCGCACCCTGCTAGGTGCCTCGGGCTTTGCGAGCATCGGCAATATCCCGCCGGTGGCGCAGGAATGCCAGCTTCTGGATCAACGCCACGTTGCCGTCCGACAGGTCCGGAAATCTGACACGTACTGTTGCGCCCGCCACCGCGATGATTTCCGCGGGCAACTCCAGCGGTTGAGGCAACGAACTGCGCAGCTGCACCCGCAGCACGCCCCGTTCGCCCACCGACGGTGTCGGACCCAGGGCCGTCCAGCTGGCCCCGAGCGCATTGAACTGGATGGAAGTGGGTGGCGAGATGCGTTCCTGCGATACCAGCTTGCCGAGCAGCTGCAGCACCACATTGAGTTTGAAATCCAGCCGCGCCAGTTCCCCGGCGAGCGGCCCCAGGTCTTCGTCTTTGTCGCGCGCCGGGTGTTCCTCGACGGCGATGCACGCCTGCAGCAACAGCGTGTTGGATTCGTCCATGCCGATGAGCTCGAAGCGATCGAGAGGGCGCGGCAACGGCTTCCACTCAACGGGCAGCACGTCGTGATAGGCCAGCTCATCGTACAGCACTACGGTATCGACGCCCTCGTACATCCGCCCCTCCGGCGAGCCTAACACGAGTCCGGGCTATCTGCCGCTGGCGGCCACAACCACCGAGCTGCGAATCTCCGGTCCGATGGCGACCCAGGCGCCACGAATCTCGGAAAGCAGGCTGGTGACTTCCTTGATGAGTTCGGGCTTATTTTCGGCATTGGCGCGCAAGATTTGCCGCGCCATGTACTCATACAGATCGCTCAAGTTGCGCGCAAGCTCGCCACCATCCTTGACGTTCAGACTGCCGCGCAGCTCGGCAATCAACGTGGTGCAGCTGTGCAGCAGCTGGGCCTTGCGGGAGACATCACCGCGTTCGATGCAGGCACGCGCCACGACCAGCCGTTCCAGCACGCCGTCCATGAGCATCAGTACCAGCCGATGCGGATCGGCGCCGGCAACCGAGCCATGCACCGAAACGCTCTGATACGCGGCCAGTTTCGAATTGCGCGCGTAGCCGCTCACTGCTCTTTATCTCCGTCAAAATCCGTTAAGCAGGTTAACGGCGGCGCCGGCGCGAACTTGAACGGATCAGGCGTTGGGAGTGCCCTGCACCGTCGGCAGGCTGTTGAATGCCTGGGTCAGGTAAGCCGAGGTGCTCTGCAGCGATGACAGCAGCGTATTGAGGGTGGCGTACTGCTGCGTCAGGGTGGCTGACAGCGCAGACATCTGGTTATCGAGCGTCGTGGTCTGATTCTGCAGCGCCGTGTTCTGCTGCGTCAGTGTGGTCGCATAGTCGGTGATCGAACCAGTGCTGCCCAGCGCCGAGGTGATCTGCGAATTGAGCTGGGTGGCCACTCCATTGGTGCCGCTGAACAGCTGACTGACGTCGGCGAAGTTGGTCGACAACGCACTCTCGAGCGTCGCACTGTTGACCGACAGCGAGCCATCACTATTGGTGGTGATGCCGATACTCGCGAGCGTGTTGTAATTCGAGGCGCCCACCTGGCTGTACAGGGCATTCTGAATCTGGCTTTCGATTCCCGTCAGCACGGGATTGCCCAGCAACTGGCCGGCAGTGCCGGTCGTGGAATCGTAGCTGCCCAGACTTGCCAGTGCGGTCTGCAGCGTGTTGTAGGCCGTCACGAAGCTCTGAATGTTGGTCTCGACAGTGGAGGTATCGCTCCCCACCGTGACATTGACGCTGCTGGGAACGGTGCCGCTGGTGCCCGTTCCGGTGCCGGTGCCGGTGCCGGTGCCGGTAACGCCCAGCAGATTCAGCGTGACGCCGCTGATCGCGTCGCTGACGTCATTGCTGCCGCTGGTGTAGGGCACGCCGGCGACACTGAAGCTGGCATCGGATGCGGCCGCATTCTGCGTGTAGTGGGCAGTATCGCCAGTGCCGTAGGTCAGGGCCGCCAGCCCATTGCCGCCGTCGGTCTCGGTAACCGAGAGCGTATTGACGGCGCCGGTCAGCGATGAGGACAACAACAGATGGCCGCCGTCGGTGCCCTGGATCACGGTCGCCGTGATGCCGGGATTGTTGGCCGCCGAGTTGATCGCATTGGCGATCCCGGACAGCGTATCGTCGGTAGCGTCGATCGTCAGATTGAAGCTCGATCCGCCCACCGCCAATGTCAGTGACCCGGTGCCGACCACGGCACTGCTGCCGCCGGTGAATGCCCCCGATAGAAGCTGTTGTGCCGAGGCCAGATTCAACACGGTCACTGCATAACTGCCCGGGACTGCATCGCCGGACGCGGTCGCGGCAACCAGGGTGTCGTCGGCGCTGGTCGCCGTCACCGAGTTGAAACTGCTTGGGGTGCTGAGCGCGGTGAGTGCCGACTGGAAGGTGGACAGCGCACTCTTGAGCGTACCGACCGCCGAAATATTCGCGGTAACGGCGGTGGTCTGATTGGTGATGAGCTGCTGCTGCGGGGCCTGGGCTGCCGCCACCAACTCGGACACCAACGTGCTGACATTGATGACCGACCCACCAGCCGCATTGGAAGTAGCGGTGCTGCTGGAGCCGGCAATCGAGACCGGCGTGGTCAGCGCGGTACTCCCGGAAGTGTCCGCAGTGCTGCCCGTGCTGGAGGTGGTCATCGGGTTATCCCGCTGCTAAAACCGCAGCGGGCGAGGACCTTGCGGTCCCCGCCCAACTGCATCAAACGACTCTATTCGGTGAGTCAAAGGCTATTACGGCAGCTTCTGCAGCAGCGTCAGAACGTTCTCCGGCACTGTATTGGCCTGCGCGACCATCGCCGTGCTGGCCTGCTGGAGGATCTGCGCCTTGGACAGCTGCGAGGTGGCCTGGGCGTAGTCCGTGTCCTCGATGCCGCTGCGCGCGCTGGTCAGATTGGTCGAATCGGTGTTGATACCCGAGATAGCCGCCGTGAAGCGGTTCTGGTATGCGCCCAGCTGGGCGCCCGTGGTGGCGACCTGCTGTAACGCGGCGTCGATCTGGGCGAGCGACTTGTTGGAGTCATCCACCGACTTGACGTCGGACTGCTGCAGCGTGCCCGTGCCCGCGGCCGGGGCTGCCAGGGCGCCGCCAGCACCGAGGAGGCCGAAGGCCGCATCGGTCGTGTAGGCCGTGGCAGCACCCGCGGCGGTCGTGCCCGTGAAGGTGATCGCACCCACGGTCTGCGCGGTGGTGCTATTAAGGTCGATGCCGCCGTTGGCGTTCACGGTGGCGATCAGGCCGCCGTCCTGGCCGGAGATCTGATTGATCGCGGCGGCGACGGTCTTGGCGTCGGTCGTAGCATTGCCGGTCAGCGTGAAGCTCGAGGTGCTCACCGTGGCCGAGTCCGTCGGGTTGACGGTGAGGTCGGGCGAAATCGTGATGTAGCCCGTATCGCCGGCGGCGGTGGTGTTGGCGGTCGGCGCAATGCCGGCCAGCGTGTTGAGCGTACCCAGGTTGCTGGCCGAAGAGCTCGCGACCGAGGCGACGGTGATCGTCTGACCGGCGTTGGCGCCGATCTGGAAGGTGGCGCCCTGGAAGGTGCCATCCAGCAGATTCACGCCGTTGAAGTTCGCCGTCTGCGACACCTGGTTGATGTCGGCCTTGAGCTGCTGGAACTGCGTGTCGAGGTCGGCACGGTCCTGCGAACTGTTGGTGGCATTGAGCGATTCGACGGCCAGGTCGCGCATCGACTGCAGGTCGCTGGTCACTTCCTGCAGCGCGCCAGAGGCGGTCTGCGTCAGCGACACGCCGGCGCTCGCGTTCTGCGCAGCCTGGTTGAGGCCGCCGATCTGCGAGGTCATGCCCTGCGTGATCGCGTAGCCGGCGGCGTCGTCGGCAGGCGTATTGATGCGAAGGCCAGAGGACAACTGCTGCAGCGCGCTGGACAACTGACTACCGGATGACGCCAGACTGTTCTGCGCAACCAGCGAATCAATGTTCGTGTTAAGGACTAGTGACATTGTCTGATGCTCCTGATGTTTCGTGCAGCGCGCCGAACCCTGGTCCGTCGCTCTGAATCCTTCCGGTCCAACTTAGCAATCGCACCGGCTTCGACCCCGTTATCGGATGACCTGTAGGAGAACTTGAATGACGCAGGTCGCATTTTGATAAAACGTCGATTCGTTCACAGTGGCGGCTTCGCGGCTCACAGGTAGTTGAACAGCGACAATTTATTGATGTCGGCGTACGACTGCTCTGCGGCCTGCAATGCGATGTATTCCTGGCTGTACTGCGCGGTGGCGGCGGCGTAATCCAGGTCGCTGACATTCGAGATCTGCGTCGTCACGTCGGTCGTGGCGGCGGTCAGGTCATTGTTGACGCTGCTGATCAGCGAGATTCTCGAGCCGACATTCGAGGTGACCGTGGACACCTGGTCGGAGGCCTGGTCGATATTCGACAGCGCGCTCGCCAGCTGCGAGCTCAGCTGGGCACGCCCTGCCGCCGAACTGCCGGCGTTGTTGAGCGAGTTCACGACATTATCGATCGTATCGAAGACGCTCTGCTGGCCTGCCGGCGACACTGTGAAGCTATCCCCGGCGGCCGGCGAACCGGTGATGCCGACCTCGGCGCCGTCGAACGAGATTTCCCCGCCGTTGGTACTGTCGTAAGTGCCGGTGGTCACCGTATTGCCACTGGCATCGGTGACCGAATAGTCGCTGGCATCGGTGAAAGTGATGGTATAGGGCGGCCCCGCGGGTGTGGCGCTGGCGGCGGCGCTCCAGGCCGCGGCGTCGGTGATGCTGCCCGCATCGACCACCCCGGTGCCCGTATTGCTGGCGCTGGCTGCCGTGCTGAAGGTGCCGTTGCCGGCCGGAATATTCATATAAACGGAAGAGCCGGCATCGCCCGTCTGCACGGAGGTGCCCCCATTGATGGACACCGTGTTGACGCCTGTATCGCCGACATAGCTCATCGAGCCGCTGCTGCCGCGCACGAATGGCTGGGTGTTGGAGGAGAATCCTGCGAACAGGTACTCGCCCTGGGCGTTCTGGCTGTTGGCAAGGCCCTGCAGCTGACTTTCGAGCGCGCTGATCTGGGTGGCGATGCTCTTCAGGTCGGACGCACTGTTCGTGCCGGTATTGGCCTGCACCACCAGGTCGCGGATCGACTGCAGCGTCGTGGTCGATGTGGTCAGCGCCTGCTGTTCCAGAGTCAAATTGGTGTTGGCGGCCTGCCCGTTCGAGACGTACTGCTGGTATTGCGAGTTGGTGTTATCGAGCTGCAGCAACTGCACCATGGCCACCGGATTGTCGGCCGGCGTGTTGACGCTCTTGCCCGTGGAAAGCTGGTTCTGCGTCTGTGTCAGCTGCTGCTCGTCCTCCATGATGGAGTTGACGGCATTCTGGTTCAGCATCGAGGTGGATATACGCATGACGGCTTACGCTGTTGTGTTGATGGCGGTGATGAGTGACTGGAACAGCGTCTGGGAGGCGGCGATCACCTGTGCGGCCGCCTGATAGGCCTGCTGGAATTGCAGCAGATTGGCCGCCTCCTGATCCAGGTTGACGCCCGACACACTCTGCTGCGCAGTCTGCGCGGTGGTCATGACGCTCTGTTGCGCGGTGGCGCCGTTCTGCGCCTGGCTGGTCAGCAGGCCCACGCTGCCGACATAGGAGTTCACCGCATCCGTCAGCGAGTCGGCGCCGCCGTTGAGCACCTTGCTGTTCAGGATGGCCGCCATCTGCAGCGCGTTGCTGTTGTCGCCCGTGCCGCCGGCATTGTCGTCGACAGTGAAACTGTCACCCGCTGCCGGCGTGCCGTTGAGCGAGACGTTGATACCGTTGAAGCTGATGGGGGTACCGGCGGTGTAGGTCCCGGTGGCAACCGTATTGCCGCTGGCATCGGTGACCGTGTAGTCGGTGGGGTCGGTAAAGCTGAGCGTGTAATTGCCGCGCGTCCAGGCGGTCATGTCCGGCACCGTGGCGCTGGCGATGCTGGCGGATCCGGTGTTGCTACTGGTGGCGGCCGCCACCAGCGGACCTGCCGCGGCGATCTTGGACGGATCGGTGGTCAGCAGGCTCATGCCTGCGACGGCATTGCCCGTGGGTTCTACCAGGAATTGATCGCCCGCCTGTGCTGCGCCGGTCACCGTCAGCGTGAGGCCCGCACCGGTCAGGGTCGTGACACCGCCCGCCGTGCTGGCGGTCAACGGCGTCGATTGACCGGTGACCGTGTCGGTCATGTTCCAGTTGGTGCCGTCGTACTCGAGATCGTAGTTGCTGGTCGTCAGACCGCCCAGGTCGCTGACCGTGGCCGTGACGTCGGCAGTGCCCGCGTTGTCCTTGGAAGTCAGCACCTGCGGTCCGCCGACCGCCAGCAGCGCACCGCCAACGTTGCCGTTCTCGTCCAGCCCGGCTGCATTCTGCGTGTTGACCAGACTGGTCAGTGTCACGGCCGCCTGGCCGAGCGCGTTCTGGCCCGGGATGAGCATGGTGTTGCGAAACTGCAGCAGCCCGCCGAGCGATCCACCGCTCAACTGGCTGGTAATGTCCGTGGTGCTGGTCGGCGTCGTCACCGAGATGTCCATCTGACCGGAGCCGAACTGATCGGGCGTGGCGCTCAAGGTGGAGGCCTGTCCGCCTGTGACCAGCGACTGGCCGCTGCCGATGAACACGCTCAGCGAGCCATCGCTCTGCTGCACCGTGGTGACGCTGATGTGCTGCGACAGCTGGTCGATGAGCTGGTTGCGCTGATCGAGCAGCGCGTTCGGCGCCTGGCCGCTGCCATTGTTCTGCGCGGCCATGATGCTCTGATTGAGGCCGGCGATACTCTGCGCCAGCGAGCTGATCGTGCTCGCCTCGGACTGGATCTGCGTGTTGACCTGCCCGCCGAGCTGATTGAGATTCTGTTGATAGGCCTGAAACTGCGCGATGACCGACTGGGCCTGATTGAGCACGGCCTGGCGCGTCGATTCCTGGCCGGGAGCATTGGCCATCGCCTGGATGGACTGGCCGAAACTCTGCAGCGTCGCCGACAGACCGGTGCTCGGGTCGTCGAACATGTTGTTGATGTTGTCGGCGAGTCCCGCGGTGGTGTTGTACTGGTTGTAGCTGCTGGTGGCAGTGCGCGTCTGCGCATCCAGGAAATCGCTGTAGCTGCGCGTTACGGTGGACGCAGTGACGCCCTGCCCGATCCAGCCATTGGCGGTCGGGGTCGCCGGGTTGGTGACGAGGTTAGCCGTCTCCTCGCTATACCCGGGCGTATTGACGTTCGATATGTTGTTGCTGATCGTGTCGAGCGCTGTCTGGAAAGCCAGCAGGCCGGTCACGCCAGTCGACATCATGTCACCCATCAAGGTGCCCCTTCAGTCGCTAAGATAGTCACGAAGATTCCCCACTCACCGTAGTCGGCAGATCCGCCGAATTCTTGAGCGAGCCTGCCGCTGCACTGCCGCGCAACGCCTTCACGCTGCTCACGGTTGCCTGCAGCTTCTGCACATACACGGGATCGGTGGCGTAGCCGCCGCCTGCCAGCGCGCTGCCGAAAGCGCCGACGTCTTCGCCCGTACCCAGGGCCTTCTGGTAGCGGGCACTGCGCTGCAGGAGCGTGACATAATCGTTGACGCCCTGTTCCACCGAGCTGTAACGCCGAAATGGCTGCGAGACACTCGAGGCACTGCCGCCGCTGTACTCCGTGGTCAAGGCGTTAACCGCATCCCCGTTCCAGTTGCCGCCGGCCTTGACCCCATAGAGATTGAGGCTCGAGCCGCCGTTGGCGGCACTCGGCACGTGCTGGCCCCAGCCGGTCTCGAGCGCGGCCTGCGCAATCAGCGTGTCGGATGACACGCCCAGCTGCCCGGCGGCTTTCTCCGCGTAAGGCTCGAGCATCTTCACGAAGCTGATTCGATCGCTGGTCGAAGGCGCGCCATTGACAGGGGTGACGCCGCTCGCCGCCGGATTGCCGCCCACGGCGCCCGCCGGGCCCGCCTGGCCGGCCGCGGCTTTGGCAGCGCCATTGCGCGTGAGCTGTTGCACCAGCATGTCCGCCAGTCCGATGCCCTTGCCTTGCGCCATCTTCAGCGATATCTGCTGATCGTACATGTCCTGGTAGAGGTCGCTCTGCTGGCTGTCGCCCAGTCCCTGGCCCAGTTTTGCGTCGCGCATCGACTTGAGCATCATGTTGGTGAACAGACTCTCGAACTGCTGTGCAGCGGCGCGTATGGCTTTTGGATCGTCGGCCTTGACGTTCTTCTTGAGCCCCTCGAGGCCCGAGAAGTCCGCGTAGTAGGTCGGCGCAACGGGCGAACTGCTCACGACACGCCGCAGTTCAGATGACGATCAGCTGCGCCCGCAGCGCGCCGGCCTGTTGCAGGGCTTCAAGAATCGCGACCAGGTCGCCCGGCGCCGCGCCCACCTGGTTGACCGCACGCACGATCTCGTCGAGGTTGACGCCCGCATCGAAAATGAACATGCGCGCATCGGCCTGCGTCACGTTGATCTCCGAGCGCGGCGTGGAGACGGTGTTGCCGCCGGTGGAAAAGGGTCCCGGCTGACTGACGTCGGTACGCTCGGTGATGGTCACGGACAATGATCCGTGAGCCACGGCCGCCGCCTGCACACGCACGCGTGAACTGATCACGACCGTGCCGGTGCGCGAATTGACGATCACGCGGGCGGGTGCCTCACTGGGCTGAATTTCCAAATCCTGCAGCTCGCCGATGAAGGCGACGCGGGAGGTCTCATCGGCGGGGGCACGCACCTTGACCGACACTGCGTCCACTGCCTGCGCGGCGCCGGCGCCGAGGGTCTTGTTGAGCGCATCGGTAAGCCTGGAGGCGGTGGAGAAATCCGGCGCATTCAAATTGAGCATCACGAACGGCTGGCTGCCAAAGGTATTGGGCACCTCGCGTTCGACGGTGGCGCCATTGGGAATCCGGCCGCCGCTGGGCACGTTCACGCTCACGCGCGATCCGTCCTTGCCCGCGACACCAAAGCCGCTGACCATGACGCTGCCCTGCGCCATCGCATACACCTCGCCATCGGCGCCGTGCAGCGGCGTCATCAGCAGCGCGCCGCCGCGCAGGCTGGTGGCATTGGCGATGGAGGCCACGGTGATGTCGATGGTCTGCCCGGTCTTAACGAACGGGGGCAATTCCGCGGTCACCGTCACGGCGGCGACGTTCTTGAGCTGCATCTGCGCGGCCACGCTGGCCGGCACCGGCACCCCGAACTTCGCCAGCATGTTGGAGATGCTCTGGATCGTAAAGGGGGCCTGAGTGGTCTGGTCACCCGTGCCATTGAGGCCCACCACCAGTCCATAGCCGACCACCTGGTTGGTGCGCACTCCGGCGACCGAGGCCAGGTCCTTGACGCGTTCCGCATGTGCCAGCCGCGGCTGCAGCGAGCACATGAGTGTCGCGGCGGCCAGCAGCTGAAACCATCGAATCATTGCCCATTTGCTCATGAGGTCACGTCCAGTTAAAACGGCATCCACTTGGAATCGAAGAATCTCGCCAGCCAGCCCTTGGTGTTGGCATCGGCGAGGGTGCCCTGTCCGCCGTAAGCGATGACCGCATCGGCGACCAGTGTCGAGGGAACGGAGTTGTCCGGTTGAATGTCGACCGGCCGCACGATGCCCTGGACGCGGATGTATTCGCGGCCCTGGTTTATCGTGATCCACTTCTGTCCGCGCACCAGCAGATTGCCGTTGCCGAAGCGCTTGGTGACGGTGACGGAGATCGAGCCGGTCAGCACATTGCTCTGCGCGCTGTTGCCTTCGCCATCGAAGGTGGTGGCGTCATTGAGGTTGTTGCTCAGAATATTGTTGCCGTGAACGGTAAATGGCACGCCCAGCAATGTCGGCGCCGCCATCGCCTCGGTGGTGGTCTTCTTGGTGGTCGTGGTCGCGCTCTTGGAGGCATTGGTCTGCTCCTGCAGCGTGATGGTCAGCACATCGCCGATGCGATGCGCCACCGTGTTCTCGAACAGCGGCACATCGTGCCCGGTATGAAAGATGGCCCCCGTCGCAGGCACATCGACATCCTGTTCTTCCGGTAGCGTAGCGGCGAATTTCTCGTCCGGCTTCGGCATCCAGCTGCATCCGGGCAGCAGCGCCAGCATCAGCGCGGCTGCCAGGGCCAGAAATGATTTCATTAGCGCCATCGCGTACTCACTCCGCTATCAAAGATTGGAGCTCAGGAACTGCAGCATCTGATCGTTGGTCTCGATGGCCTTGGTATTCATTTCATAGGCCCGCTGCGTCTCGATCATATTCACCATCTCCTCGACCACATCGACGTTGGAGGATTCGGTATAGCCCTGTTGCAACGCCCCGAGGCCGTTGACACCCGGCTGGCCGGTCTGCGCGGTACCGCTCGAGGCCGACTCGACCAGCAGATTGTTGCCATTGGGCTGAAGACCTGCCGGATTGATGAAGTTCGCCAGCTGTATGGTGCCCACTGTCGAGGGCGAGGTCTGATTGGCAAGCTGTACCTGCACCGTGCCATCGGTTCCGATGGTGACGCTCTGGGCACCCTGCGGAATGGTGATCGCCGGCTGCACGGAGAAGCCGCTGGCGGTAACGACCTGCCCCGTGGCACTGACCTGAAAACTGCCATCGCGCGTATAAGCCAGCGAACCGTCGGGCTGCAGCACCTGGAAGAAGCCGCTGCCATTGATCGCCAGGTCCAGCGCGTTGCCGGTCTGGTTGAGATTGCCCTGGGTATAAACTTTTTCGGTCGAGATCAGGCTCACGCCGGTACCGAGCTCCAGTCCGCTCGGGGCCTGCGTGTTCTGCGATGTGGCCGCGCCCACCTGCGAGACGGTCTGGTACAGCAGATCCTCGAACACCGCGCGTCCCTTCTTGAAGCCGGTGGTGTTGACGTTGGCGAGATTGTTGGAAATCACCGCCATATTGGTCTGTTGCGCGTCGAGGCCGGTCTTGGCCACCCAAAGTGCTGGATTCATCGCTGAGAGATCCTCCGTGGCCTTTAGCTGCTCTGCAGCAGCTTGCTGCTGGAAGCAGCGGTGTCTTCGGCCGTCTTCATGGCCTTGACCTGGACTTCGTAGCTGCGTGCGAGCTCGATCATGTTCGCCATGGTTTCGGCGATGTTCACATTGCTCGATTCGAGCGTGCCCGAGACCAGATGCACGGTCGCATCGGGATCGAGTTCCGCGCCGGTGGTGCTGCGGAACAGTCCGTCGTTTCCGCGTGCGACCTGGTCGTTGGCCGGATTGACCAGCTTGATGCGCCCGACGGTCGACATGGTCATCGGCGTCTGGCCGCGAGGCACGACTGAAACCGAGCCGTCGGTGCCGATGTTGATGCTGGTGTAAGGGGGCACCGTGATCGGGCCCGAATCGCCCAGCACCGGATTGCCGTTGGCGGTCATCAGGGTGCC